>ENA-UOOA01000230-UOOA01000230.1-human-gut-metagenome-genome-assembly--contig:-P61old-NODE-230-length-126783-cov-7.047779_pt1 | contig 126783 bp, 10 predicted proteins | sample MGYA00242467_ERZ724014 | MGnify/ENA metagenome assembly ERZ724014 | reverse complement strand
CCTGACCCTTAAGAGCCAATACCTTTGTGATAGCAGCTGTAAGAGTTGTCTTACCATGGTCAACGTGACCGATAGTACCAATGTTAACATGCGGCTTAGTTCTTTCAAATTTCTCTTTTGCCATTGTAGAAATTCCTCCTTAAAATATTTTATATACATTAATAAACTTATTGTACAATCTTTTGGTGAAAAAATCAAGTATTTTTTCAATAAATTTATAAATTATTAAAATTTAAACGGCGAAAGTAGGAAAAAATCCTACTTACCGTATAAAATTCAATTAGTTCTTTGCACGTTCGTTCATAATCTTTTCTTGAACAGACTTCGGAACTTCGCTGTAGTGTGAAGGTTCCATTGAGTACTGTCCACGTCCCTGTGTACCTGAACGAAGAACTGTAGCATAACCAAACATTTCTGCAAGTGGCACGTCAGCTGTTACCTGAGTAACACCGCCGCTGCGTGATTCTTGCTGTCTAACCATACCACGTCTTGATGAAAGGTCACCGATAACGAAACCAAGGTATTCGTCAGGAACGATAACATTAACAAGCATGATAGGCTCCTTAATAACAGGATCAGCCTTCTTCATACCTTCCTTGAACGCCATAGAAGCGGCAATCTTAAATGCCATTTCTGATGAGTCGACTTCATGGTATGAACCGTCATATAGAGTTGCCTTAACGTCAACTACGTTGTAACCTGCAAGTACACCAGACTGCATAGCGCCTTGGATACCTGCGTCAACAGCAGGGATATATTCCTTAGGAATAGCACCGCCGACGATTGCATTAACGAATTCATAACCTGCACCTTCTTCAAGCGGCTCAAGTTTAAGAAGTACGTGACCGTACTGACCTTTACCACCTGATTGACGAGCATATTTATGTTCGATATTAACTGCTTTTCTGATAGCCTCTCTGTAAGAAACCTGAGGTTCACCAACGTTAGCCTCAACCTTAAACTCACGAAGAAGTCTGTCAACGATAATTTCAAGGTGAAGTTCACCCATACCTGCGATGATTGTTTGACCTGTTTCCTCATCTGTGTAAGTCTTGAATGTTGGATCTTCTTCTGCAAGTTTTGCAAGAGCGATACCCATCTTTTCTTGACCTGCCTTAGTCTTAGGCTCGATAGCAACACGGATAACCGGTTCAGGGAAGTCCATAGACTCAAGGATAATTGGGTGCTTTTCATCACAAAGTGTTTCACCTGTTGTTGTATTTTGTAGACCAACAGCTGCAGCTATATCACCTGAGTAAACTATATCAAGGTCTTCTCTGTGGTTAGCGTGCATTTGTAGAATTCTACCCATTCTTTCTCTCTTACCCTTGCATGAGTTCAATACATATGAACCTTTTTCAAGAGTACCTGAGTATACTCTGAAGAAACAAATCTTACCAACGAATGGGTCAGTTGCAATCTTGAATGCAAGAGCAGCGAACGGAGCGTCGTCTGATGACGGTCTTTCGTCCTCTTCGTCTGTATCAGGATTTACACCCTTGATAGCAGGTACATCTACCGGTGAAGGCATGTACTCAATAACTGCGTCAAGAAGCATTTGAACACCCTTGTTTCTGTAAGCTGTTCCGCAAAGCATAGGAACAATTTCATTATTGATAGTAGCTTTTCTCAAAGCTGCCTTTAATTCGTTAACTGAAATTTCCTCATCGCTAAGGAACTTTTCAAGTAAAGCTTCATCTGTTTCACAGATTGCTTCAACCATTGCCTGATGATATTCTTCAGCTTTTTCCTGCATATCAGCCGGAATAGCGTCCTTATGGAACTTTGTTCCAAGTTCATCATCATAAATTTCAGCGTCCATGTTCATAAGGTCGATGATACCTACGAAAGTATCTTCGGCACCGATTGGAAGCTGGATTGGCACACCGTTAGCGTTTAGTCTTTCGTGTACCATGTTTACAACATTATAGAAGTCAGCACCCATGATGTCCATCTTATTAACGAAAATCATACGAGGTACGTTATAATCATCAGCTTGACGCCAAACAGTTTCTGACTGAGGCTCAACACCGCCCTTAGCACACATAACTGTTACTGAACCGTCCAAAACTCTTAGAGATCTTTGAACTTCAACTGTAAAGTCAACGTGTCCAGGGGTATCAATGATATTAATTCTGTTCTTTATACCCTTAAAAGGACCTTCTTTTGGTTGCCAGAAACATGTTGTAGCAGCTGAAGTAATTGTAATACCACGCTCTTGTTCCTGAGCCATCCAGTCCATAGTAGCACCGCCATCGTGTGTTTCACCGATTTTGTGGTTGATACCTGTGTAGTACAGAATTCTTTCTGTTGTAGTAGTTTTACCGGCATCGATATGAGCCATGATACCGATATTTCTTGTATTTTCAAGTGAATATTGTCTACCCAAAATAATTTCCTCCTTTCAACAAAGGTAAAAATAGTGTATCTGTCGAAATCCGCATAGGGGCAATGCAAAAGTGCTTGTCCCCTATTATATGCGATTTTCGGGTTAAATTTCAAAGTTAAGCGATTTGTTTAAAAAACAAATTACCATCTGTAGTGAGCGAAAGCCTTGTTAGCTTCAGCCATCTTGTGAGTATCTTCACGTTTCTTAACTGAACCGCCTGTACCGTTGATAGCGTCAACGATTTCGTTTGCAAGTCTTTCCTTCATTGTCTTTTCGTTACGTTCTCTTGAGTAACGAGTAAGCCATCTTAGACCCAATGTTTGGCGTCTTTCCGGACGAACTTCCATAGGAACTTGGTATGTTGCACCACCCACACGTCTTGCTTTTACTTCAAGAACCGGCATGATGTTATCCATAGCTTCCTGAAATGCTTCAAGTGCGTCCTTACCTGTCTTTTCTGCTACGATATTGAATGCATCATAAACTATTTTCTGAGCAACACCCTTTTTACCGTCAAGCATAATGTTGTTTATAAGCTTTGTTACAACAACGTTATTGTATATCGGATCAGGTAGCACTTCTCTTTTTGCTATAAAACCTTTTCTTGGCACTTTACTTCCCTCCTTCATAAATTAGCGTTTTCCTCTGTCAAATCTCACTGCAAATACTTGATGCAATTTGCAAATATCGGCGTTACAAATACTCGGAATACACAAAGTATTCCTGCGTTTTGTGCCTTGATATTTATCAAATTTCATCTGCGTCTTTTCAGCGATATTTTCCGACGGAAAACTACTGTGACAGAAAACAAATATAATATCTGTTTTCCCCTTAATGACATCACAGGTACTCGGAGTTTATTCTTTCAAAACCCCGTGGTGCTATTCGAATATATAATAATATAACTCGATATGCACTTGTGATATGCGCGTATTAGTTAATTACGCGACATTATTTCTTTTCCTTTGGCTTCTTGGCACCATACTTACTTCTTGACTGAAGACGTCCGTTTACACCCTGAGCATCAAGAGTACCTCTGATAATGTGGTATCTTGTACCAGGAAGGTCACGTACTCTTCCACCTCTGATAAGCACAACGCTATGTTCTTGTAGGTTGTGACCTATACCCGGGATGTAAGCTGTTACTTCGATACCGTTTGTAAGCTTAACTCTGGCAATCTTTCTTAGAGCTGAGTTAGGCTTCTTAGGTGTAGCAGTTCTTACAGCTGTACATACGCCTCTTTTTTGAGGTGAACTCTTGTCAGTAGTCTTCTTCTTTAGAGAGTTTAGACTCTTTTGAAGAGCTGGAGCAGTAGATTTCTTCTTTGATGTCTTTCTACCTGTTCTAACCAATTGATTAAATGTAGGCATATCGTGTTACACTTCCTTTCATAAATTTTTATATATTATCGCATATCATTAAGATATGTAATAAACTACTTTAATACGACGGCACAGCTTGCACCGACTTCAATTTTGCACATATTCCCCAATTCCTTCATTGTAGAAATGAAGAACACAGGAGTATTGCTTTGCATAGCAATTTTGCTTACTCCGTCTTTGATGTGGTCGTCACAGTCTTCGGCAACATATACTTTAGAAGCTTTGTTTTCGTTCAAAGCTCGTACAGCTTGTTTATAACCAACCTGCAACTTTGACCTTTCGGCATCACCAATCATGGTTTTGTCACACTCCGTATCTGAAAAATTGTACTTTGTCAAGCATATTATTTATAACACACTCAACTTATCAGATTATATATAAAAAAAATACATTTGTCAATAGTTTTTTTGAAGAAAATCGTTGATTTTACAAAGTGTTTTAAATGAGTCTGTAACATTTGTAACTTTATTACAAAATATGACAAGAAAACTGTAAAAATGTCGTTTTTATTTTGATATTAAAAAAAGAGAACATATAGATTTTAGTATTATTATTGTAAACCTGTCGAAATTAATTTTGAGTAGAAATGTTACATATGTTTAAAGAATGTTTCAGAACCGTTACTTGCTTGTAATATACTTGTAATCTTTGGTTAACTTGCACAATACAATATTTGGTACAAAGAAGGGTAAAACAATCAAAATATTGAGCAAAAAAGACGAAAAACTATGATTTTTGACATAATTATAAGCGGATTGAAACAATTTTGAAAAAAACTATTGACTATTTTGTCATAATGGCATAAAATAAAACTGAGTAATTTTACCATAAAGGCAAATTCTATTATGAAAATTGCATAAAGTCACATCATGAAGTTAGGGGAGAAAATAATGAGACTTGGCAAAAAAACAAGCAGAGCTATATCAATAGCATTGCTGGCAGCAATGGCATCGACATCATTACCACAAGTAGATGTACTTGCTGCGGTGAAAAACGGAATGTTCTTATCCGTATCATATACAGATAAGGATGGCAACAATAATAAAGAAGGGACTGAAAATACCGTCCCGAATGAATCAGAACAATCAGAAGGCGCAGAACCTGTTCAAAATGAAGAGACAGGGGCTGCGTCTAATAGTGGTGTTCAGGAAAATTCTGAAGAACAAACATCAAATAACACAAGTGGTTCATCACAAAATAATACTGCCAACTCAAATTCTTCCCGAAAAACTTCATATAATAATGGTTATTCTTCATACAATAGCGATTATGACAGTTCAGAAACTTCTATAACTGAAAATCCACTTACTGCCGGAAACAGAGTTAGTAATTTTATAACATTGGATAAGCAAGCGATAGGATTTACTAAAGTGGGTGATGTTGTATCTGTAACAGCGTCACTTGCAGAAGATAAGGATGACGAGATAGTTTGGAGAGTTGCAGATCCTACAATATTGCTTATAAAATCAACATCTGTTGACGGAAAAAACAGTACAGCTCAAATTGAATGGATTGGCGGTAAAGAAACAACAAAATTCTTCGCAGGATTAAAATCGGATCCTGACGAATACACAGAAGGTACAGCTATGCTGTTTGATAATAATTCAAGCAGTGAGCAAAGCGATACAAATGAAAACAAAGAATTAAAGAAAGAGTTTGAATCGCCGGAAGTAGAAGAATTCCTAAGAGAAATGCAAAAAGAAGGTCTTTCACAAGAAAATTCGGATTACGACCTTTCAAAACTAAGTGATGTAAATAAAGAAAATAACAGTGAAGAAACAGAACAAAAAGATAGTACATCATTGGAATTATTTGATTCAGAAAAGATTTCACAAAAGTTAGAAGAAAATCAATTATCGGAAGAAAACAACACAGAAAATAATGAAGTAAAAAATGATGAATCAAATTCAGAAGAAAAAACAACAGAAAATGTAGAAAATACAACAACTTCTGATGATGAAAAATCAGAAAATCAAAGCGAAAATGACAGAGTTTCTTCCTATTATAATAGCACTTCTGATAGTGAAGAAAAACAGACTAAAACAGAAACATCAGTTGAAACAAAAACAGTAACAGAAACTGTTCAAGAAAAGAGCACACAAAATGTTAATCGCGAAACTGTTGTTAAGCAAACTGTATCAACAGAAATACTTAGCACAGAGCAAACAGGCGGTACGGTTACAAAGACTGTTGAAAAACAAGTTCCTAAACAAGTAACTAAGAACGTTGAGGAAACTGTTGAGCGTGAGGTCGAGCGTGAAATAGTTAACGAAAACGGAGAAACAGAAACTGTTACAGAAACAATCGAAGATACAATCACAACTCCTGTTGTTGAAACTGTTTATGAAACAGTAGAAGAAACGGTTGAAGAAGAAACACCAATCGAAACTCAATATACCGTAAGAGAAACAACAACAGAAACAACAACAACAGAAACTGTTACAGATGAAAAAGGCAATGTAATTTCATCAAAGGTAGTTGATAATTCAACATCAACATCTTCAAGAGATTATACAACAACAGAAATGCCGAGCACAGAAACAAAGACATCAACATCAACTTCTTCATCATCAGATACTGTTGAAAATGTTACAGAAAAAGAAGTTGAAAAAACAGTAACAAATGTTGTCGAAAAAGAAGTTGCAGTTGACTCAGCAAATAATGAATCAGTCAATAAGAATGAAACAATTTCAGAAAACACTGAAAACGTAAATTCAAATGACAAGATTAATGTTGATGAAATTATTGAATTTGCATCAGACGATAATGCAAATGATAATTCACAAACAACAGAAACAATTACACCGGCTGAATCAACAACAGAAGTTACATCAACAAGTAATTCATCAACAACAATGTATGCAATCGAACCGAAACAGACATCTGAAACTTCGGAGTCGTTAGCAAAAGTTGATATAACAGAAATAAATGAAAAACTTGTTGCAAATTATAACATTTCAGTTTTGAGTGACAGCGGTGGAACTTCGGCGGTGAGTGATCCAAATGAAATAATCAATGGTTCAGCGGTAAGTGATCTTGAAGGAATAGATACGATTGAAATTCGTGTCGGAGAAAAGAGAACCTTGGGTGACATTTTACCGGACAAAGGATTGCAGTCATCACTTACAGCAACAAATACGACAATTCTTGATTCAAGATTGGCAACAGTTCTTCAAGAAGGTTCATACGCATCGGGTGTTACAATCACCGGCGTACAAGAGGGGCGTACAAGAGGGACGTACAAGAATTACTGCTCAAATCGGTGGCAAGTTCAGAATATTCAATCTTGAAGTTTATGGAAACAGAAATAACGTCGTACTTCCTACTGCAGTTCCGATGGTTGTGGCAAACGGAAGTTTCACTTTGGCATTAAAGAGTGACGGTACAGTTTGGGGTTGGGGTCTTGCAGGTGACCATCAACTTGGTAATTTGAAAGTTACAGGCGATGCTCAAAATACTCCATACAAAATTGAAATCAAGGAAAACGGAAAATTGTCACCGTTGACAAATATCAAACATATCGCTGTCGGTGATGCACATGCACTTGCAGTAAATGGTGACGGACGAGTTTATGCTTGGGGTCTTAACCGTAACGGTCAGTTAGGTAGCGGTTATAAAATTACAGGTTTAAATCCGGCTTATGTTTTGACCGCTGCAAATACTCCGCTTGAAAATATCAAATATGTAGCAGCCGGAAACTTTAGTTCATATGCCATCAGCGCAGACGGTAAAATTTATTCATGGGGTTCAAATATTTACGGACAACTTGGTAACGGTCAATACGGCGGAAATAAAATAGAAAATAATGGATATGACAGTGATGTTGTATATGCAACAGAAATTTCAGTTGACACTGACGGAAATGATTTTTCAAACATCATAAAAATAGCGGCAGGCATTTCTCATGTACTTGCATTAAAAAATGATGGTAGTTTGTATGTATGGGGAACAAACAGTGACTCGTTACTTGTAAGCACTTCAACAGAAGATGTGTTACCATTACCTTCTAAAATGGAACTTAGTGTTGACGGACAAGTTCTTGATGTAGCAGCCGGCGGTGGTACTAACTCATCAGGTTCATCAGGTGACGAAGGTAAGCAACAATTAAGATTCCACTCAATGATTTTGACAAATACAGGAAGTGTATATGTTTGGGGTCATAATGAAGAAAATACGTTAGGTAAAGATAACAATAACAATTCAGGTGAAATAGAAAAACTTGAATCTTTAAAAAATGTTATCAGCATTAATGCCGCAAGATATAATTCATCTGCAATAACATCAGATGGTAAAGTTTATGCTTGGGGTAGAAATGACGAAGGTCAGATTGGTAATGTAAATGTTGCATTGAGAACTAACGAGCCGATGAATGTAATGGCTGGAGCAACAAATTCTGAAGATGAAGAAAGCTCACTTGAAAATATAGTTGCTATTGCAATCGGTGCAAACCATATGACTGCATTGAGATTAGACGGTAAAGTTTATTCGTGGGGTGCTGATATGTTCGGTCAGTTGGGTGACGGGCGTAACGGTTACGAATATGAAAAAGTAGATTTGCCGGTTCTTACAGGTACAGCTGCAAGTAACTCACTAATAATGGATCATGTAAAAGTAGTATCTGCTGATACAAATGAAATTGCCGGTGAGTATGAGAGCAGTGAATCAATGCCTGAAATCATAACAATCACTGATGCTCAAAAAGTAAAAATTGAAATTCCTGAAATTAAAAAATATTATAAGTCAGGATTTAACCTAATAGAAAACGATCAAAAATTTGATATTACTTCAGCTATAATTTTCTCATCTTCAAATGAAAAAATTGCCGGAGTATCTGCTGATACAGTTGAGATTAATTGGGAAACTGTTTCACCGGTATCTTTGGAAAATGGTGGAGAAAGAGGAATAGTAGAAATCAAAGCTGAAAACGAAGGTTTCTATGGAATATTAAAAGTTCATGTTAAAGCACCTAATGAATTTACAACTCCTATGATTGCGTCAGGTGAAAATTTCACGATCGCATTGAAATCAGATGGTAGCGTTTGGGCTTGGGGTGATAATACATATGGTCAACTTGGTAACGGTAACTTTGAAAGTTCACAAGGACCTATTCCGGTTTTGGCAGTAGACGCGACTAAAAAACTTAGTGGTGTATTTAAGATTGCAGCCGGAAAATATCATGCACTTGCTATGACAAGTGATGGTGCAGTTTTGGCTTGGGGCTTGAACGATAACGGTCAACTTGGTAATAACAGTACAACAAACCAAAATGTACCTGTTAAGGTTTTTGGTGGTGAACATAGTAGTGTTAACGGTTTTATAACTCTTGCAAATGATATAGCTGCCGGCGGTAAGCACTCATTGGTAGCTTTGTCAACCGGTGCGGTTTATGCTTGGGGTGCTAACAATCATGGTCAGCTTGGTAATACAAGAGATGAAAATGATATTACAAGTACGTCTAAAGAATTAACACCTGTAAGAGTTATCCAGGGTGCGTCGGCAGAAGATGGCACAAGTGCATATATAGACAGTGCAGTAGCAGTAGCTGCCGGTGAAAATCATTCATTGGCTTTACTTGGAGCAAATACAGAAGTACCTGATATGGATCGTGTTGTTTTGACATGGGGTGCAAACAATTATGGTCAAATGGGTAGTGACATTATAGTTGGCGATGGTGAAGTTTCAAGCGAACCTTCTGATGAGGCTTGGAATCAACTTGTTCCGACTGAATTGTCAGCTGATGGTACAATCATAACAAATATCGGAGCAATAGCTGCCGGTAAAAACCATTCTGTACTATTGGAATATTCTGTTGACGGTACAGGTGGCAAAGTTTATACAGTTGGTTCAAATGAATACGGTCAACTTGGACGTAACGGCACAAGTAAATTTTTGTCGGACGTCACTCCTTTAGCATCAAGTGATGTAACAGACAACGTTGTTGATGAGAAAAAAGATATTATTACAACTGTAACAGGAATTGCTGCCGGTGGTAATAATACAATAATTATAGATGCAGAAGGTAATGTTTATAATTTTGGTGATAATCGTCACGGACAACTTGGCATGGGTAGCGTAGGCGGAAATAAAAATGTTGCCGTATCAAATAACAATTTCTCAGAGAATGGTCAGGCAATAGCCGCAGGTTCACAAAGTGGATTTGTAATGAAAAAAGATGGTTACGTTTGGGCGTTCGGATATAATAGTGACGGTCAGTTGGGTGACTTATCTCGTGAAGATAGCAGTGTACCTGTTTTGGTTGGATCGGGCGCAGAAGATGTTCTTCAATTATCTGTAACAGTTCCGACTTCTGATGGTGGCACCAAAGATATAGTAAATCCAAACACTGTAACTGTAAATAAAAACCAGACAATTAAAGCTAATGGCGGAAACATTATTTCACTTAGAGGCTTTAACCTTATTGTCAATGACGATGAAGTTAAGAAAGCAACATCAATAACATATTCATCATCAGATGACAGTGTAGTTTCTGTAAACGGAACCACAATTACAGCAGTTTCCAAGGGAATTGCTGTAATCAAAGCAGTTTCTTCTACAGGCGTAGTAGGAATGTTTGTTGTACATGTAAATGACCTTTCAGAAGATGCTTTCTATACAGAACCAATGGTTTCTGCCGGAGAAAACTTCTCAGTTGCGTTAAAATCAGACGGTACTGTTTGGACATGGGGTGAAAATAAGAACGGTCAACTTGGTAATGGTACAAAAGGCGACGGAACAAGGCAATATTCACCTGTTCAGGTAGTAGGTGTAAGCGGAACAAGTGACAGTGTACTTAAAAATATTGTTGCAGTAGCTGCCGGAGATACTCACGCAGTTGCACTTAGTGTAAATGGTGAAGTGTATACATGGGGCGGCAATATGTATGGTCAACTTGGTAATGGTACAAGCGGTATCGAATCAGCAATCGAAGGTGACGAAGAAGAAGTTCATGATGCTGTTGAATTTGATGAAAATACAGGTTACTATACAATTTATGCGGCAGAAGGGTTAGAAAAAGTACGCGAAGTTCTTGATGGAAAATTTATTCTTGGTAAAGATATAACACTATCAAGCGCTTTCGCTCCTATAGGTGACGCTGACAAACCATTTACAGGTATTTTCGATGGTAACGGATATAGAATAAACAATCTAAATGTATCTTCATCAGCTACAGGAACAAATATTGGTGATAATAAAACATCAGTATCAGCAATGTTTGCTGTAAATAACGGTACAATTCAAAATGTAATTCTTAATAGTATTTCAGTAAGCAATACCACTTTAGAGGTGGAAGATAATGACATGTCAGTGCCGGCGTATTCAATTTCAGCAGGTCTTGTTGGATTTAATGACGGAACTGTTTCAAATTCGGGTATAGTTTCAGGTCAAATATCTTCATATAACTTGAGTGGTGGTTTAGTTGCTTATAATGGTGAACACGGCACGATTTCAAATGTATATAACAGAGCTGATGTTAGAGTTGTAAACAGTGAAACAAGTGTAAGCATAAAATATGCCGGTGGTATTACAGCCGTAAACCTTGGCAATATTTTCCGTGCTTATAATTCAGGAAGTGTAATCGGAACATCTGACATATCAGGTGTTGCAGGTATTTCTGCGTCTAATATGGCAGAGTCATCGGCAGATGCTCAGGCAGGTGTGGAATATGGTATTGCTTACACATATACAAATAATGGAACAGTAGTAGGCGTTGGTAATGAGGCTGCCGCATCTTTAGCAAATGCTGATTTGACAGATTCTTCAATATATACAGGTTGGAATTTTGAAGATGGCAGTGGTGTATGGTCATTTACAAATAAGTATGATGAAAATGACAAATTGCCAATATTGCAAATTGAACAAGGTCCACCGGCAGCACCGGCAGAAACAGATTACACAACTAAGGATAGTGGTGTACCTGTTACAATAGTGTCAGAAGACGGAAAAGAAATCGGAAAAATTTCTGCAATCGCGGCAGGTGGCAATCATACATTAGTTTTGACAGAAGACGGTTATGTTTACTCATTTGGTAGTAACGGTAACGGTCAACTTGGCGTGGGTAGCAATGGATATGATTCAACTACATCTCTTGCTAAGTATAAAACAAAAGCTACAAAAGTTTTAGGCGGTCGTAGTGCAAGCAGTGACATATATTTGTCAAATATTATAAGAATTTCAGCCGGAAAAGAATTCAGCTCGGCATTAAAGTCGAACGGTATGGTTGTTCCATGGGGTAATAATGATAATGGTCAACTTGGTATTAACGTAAATGGATTAAGAAATCAACCGGTCAAAGTTATAACAAACAATAGTAATCCTCTTGAAAATATAACAGATATTTCATTGGGTGCAAATCATGTTCTTGCACTTGCATTTGACAACTCATTATATGCGTGGGGTGCAAATGATCGCAGACAACTTGCTTCAAGCACAAAGGATATAGTTCCTGTTCCTGAAAAAATAACAATTTCGGGAAAAATCAAAACTATAGCTGCCGGCGGACAACATTCTGCAATTATGACAACTCTTGACGGAAGTGAAGACACTGCCGTTTTGACATGGGGTGATAATGAATACGGTCAACTTGGTATCAAAGATGCTAATAACGATATATCAAGAAATGCGACACCGACTCGTGTAAATAAAGGTATAACTGTTGATAGTACAGACGATTATTTGATTAACGTAATCGGTTTAAGTACAGGCGGTTCACATACTGTTGTAATCAAGGACGATGGATATGTATATTCGTGGGGTTTGAATGAAAGCGGACAAATCGGTGATATTTCAAATGAAACAAGACGTACTCCTGTTTTAACCGGTGACAGAGAAGCACGTGTGCTTATGATGCAAAAAATTACTGCGAAGAAAGCAGACGGTTCAGTTGCTAAAGAGTACACCGGAAATGACGTGCCGGTAGAAATTACAATAGAAAACAATGGTTCTTTGGAAATTGACGCCGCAGAAACGATTGAAAAATACCTAAGCGGTTTCAATATGCTAAAGAGCGTTACAGAATCAAAGACAGCTGATTCTACAAAGATTGAATTTGCAACTTCTGATGATACAGTTGCATTAATTAATCAATTGGGAGTTGTATCAGCAACTAATAAAATAGGTAAAGCTACAATTATATTAAGAAATACTGATACAAATTATATCGGTTCAATAATTGTAAACGTAACAGAAAGTATTGCACTTCCTAAAGTTGACTCAGGTGTAGACTTTGTCGTTGCACTTTCTGCAAGCGGACTTGTATATACTTGGGGTAAAAATTCAATCGGTCAACTTGGTATAGATACTGCAACAACATACAGACCAATTCCACAAGCTTTAGTTGGTATTCCTCAAATGACAACTATTGCGGCAGGTGATGACTTTGTAGTTGCACTTGATGTAGACGGAAATATATGGACATGGGGTAATAACGAAAATGGACAGCTTGGCAGAGGCGACATCGGCGAGGCTTATTCGGCAACCCCTCAAATGCTTAGTGTACAGGCAAATTCACAAGATGTTAAATTTATAAATGTGGCTGCCGGAAAAGATTTTGCATTTGCATTGACAACTTCGGGTAGCGTATATTCTTGGGGTACAAGTAGCAGAGGTCAATTAGGTAACGGTGCTACTTCAAATTCAAATGTACCAAAATCAGTTGTTAAGGGTGCAAGTGCAAGTAGTTCAGCTGTACTTGAAGATGTTATCAAAGTTACTGCCAGTGATAATTTTGCGGCAGTATTGAAGAGAAACGGCGACATATTTGTATGGGGTGACAACACTGTTGGTCAGCTTGGTAATGTGTCAGACGGAACTCAGAAAAATGTACCCGTACAGGTATGGAACGGTGAATATGTATCCGAAAATGATACATTTATTCATAATGCAGTTGACGTTGCTATTGGCGGTAACAGTGCGGCTGCAATTATACAAGAAAATAAGACAACAAGTGATGAAAGCGGAGCTGTTTCAAATGAACTTGCAAATGTAGTATATACTTGGGGTTCAAATAATAGTGGACAACTTGGTGCATCAAAAGAAGACAATTTTGTAAATTCACCTGTAAAGGTTGATTTGGACGATGTACGCAGTGTTGCTGTAGGTAATGAACATATGCTTGCACTTACAAAAGATGATGAAGTGTATGCTTGGGGCTCAAACAGTAACGGACAACTTGGTGTAGGTAATATAACAACAACATCATCTCCGATTCCTGTTGAAGTCAAAAACGGAGAAACTTTGGCACACGAACAATTTGGTGAAGTGTACCTTCTTGGTGCCGGTAAAGATTTTTCAATGGCTGTCAAGTCAAGCGGTAAAGTGTACGCTTGGGGTTCAAATAACAACGGACATATCGGTGATTATTCAAAGGGAAATAAAGTATATCCTACACAAGTAGGTGAAAAGGAATCTAACAGTCTTGTTGTTAAAGAAACAATTCTTGAAAAATATGACGGTACTGTTGATACTACAACTTATAAAAATGTACTTCCGTCAGAATTAAGTATGATTTATAGGAATAGTAGCAGTTATGACGTTTTAAAGATAAATGTAAATGAAATCTATTCAAATATATACGGTAACTTTAACTTGTTCGACGCGCAAGGACTAAACCTTATTAAACTTACCGGTGTTGATAAGAGCAATTTCTCATTGCTAAATCCAAAACTATTTACTTTGGATGTTGAAACAGCAGCAGATGGAACTACATATGTTGTTATAACTCCGAACCAAAACCATAAATTCGGAACAACAACACTAACAATTAAAGTAGGTGATTATACAAAGAATGTAATGCTAACACTAAGACCGGAAGGTCAACTTTACGCCCCGATGGTTGCAACAGGTGAGGACTTTACAGTTGCACTAAAAGGTGACGGTAGTGTATGGACTTGGGGTATAAATAATTACGGTCAACTTGGTGATGGTACATATATAAATAGAGCGTATCCGGTTCAAGTAACATTGTCGATAGACGAAGAAACAGGTGTTCGTGATTATATTTCAGACATAAAGAGAATAGCAGCCGGTGAAAGATTTGTGCTTTCACTAAGAAATGATGGTTTATTGTATGCTTGGGGTGATAATACTTCAGGTCAGCTTGGTGTGGAAATAAATAACGAAATAACAGAAGACGGTACAGCTATTGAGGATTCAAGATCTCTACCTGTAGAAGTCGATTTGACTGATGGCGTTGATTTTACAGAAATCACAGACATCGCTGCAGGTAAGAACCATACTGTAATTGTTTTAAATAATGACACTGTTTACACATGGGGCGATAATACATATGGACAACTTGGTACAGGTGAAAATGGTTCATATATTCCTAACCAAGTAAAAGGTTTTAACGGCGGTGGATATTTAACAGATATTATTTCAGTAAAAGCAGGTTCATATCATACAGTTGCGTTAAAACGTGACGGTAGTGTTTGGGCATGGGGTAGAAATGACCGTGGTCAACTTGGTGATATGACAACTGAAGACAGAGAATATCCGATTCAAGTATTCAAGGGTGACAGTTACGGTAACGGTTACTATCTTGAAAACATTTCTCAAATTTCTGCCAAGGCTAACAACACTGCCGTAATTGACAGAAATTCAAGAGTATATGCTTGGGGTGATAATACTTCACAACAATTAGGTGATTATACACTATCAGCAGATTATGCAAGTACACCACGCAAAGTATATACAACATATCAATATGACCCTAACTATGAACTTACAAATGTAATGGCAATTTCTGTAGGTTTTGAACATATGCTAAGTATCGACTATGACGGTAACGTAGCAATATGGGGTAAAGTTATAGATGATAACGGTGCATTTACAGTATACGACAGAGCTAATGGCGTAGTAGCAGGCGAAACCGGAACAGTAACAGGTTTAGCATCACTTGGCGATATTAGTTTGATAGCCACAGGTAAAAACTTTAGTGTTGCTATGAGCAATAGTGGTAATATCGCTGCATGGGGTATCGGTGATTATGGTGAAATCGGTAATTCAGGTTTTTCATCATTCAATTATCCGGTATACACAGGTGAAAAAGCTGCCGAAAATTATAAGTTTGAAATAGGTCAAATTATAACAGAACAAGGCGATGTAAGGGAAGATTATGACGGAAGAAGTGAATTCTTCCTTGCTCCGTCAAAAATTACTATTTCACAAAAAGAAAAATATGTAGTTAATCCGACAAGAGCTATAAGAACAGTTCATCCGGGATTTAGCTTGACAGAATATGTGGAAGTTCAGAGAGAACATGACGCATCAAGTGAAGTTACTTTTGTTTCTGATAATGAAAATATAATACAAGTTAACGGAACAGAGTTGGTTCCGTCGGGACAATACGGTTCTACAACAGTTCGTGCCGTAAATACAGCCGGTAAAACTGTATGGACAGGTATAATTGATGTATATGTAGACGGAAGAATTGCCGCACCAAAGGTTTATGCCGGCAAGAATTTTTCTGTTGCACTTCAAGTTTCAGGTAAAGTATACGCATGGGGCGAAAATACTCAAAACCAACTTGGCGACGGGACTGATAAGAGCAAAGCTTCTCCTGTAGCCGTTCAATTTGGCGGAGATTCAACAATGCTTGGTATCCGTGACATTTCAGCAAGCGACACACATGTATTAATGGTTACTGAATCAATGGAAGTTATGTCATGGGGCGGTAACGAACATGGTCAGCTTGGCAGTATGAACAAAGAAAACAGAAGTAAAGCATATTATGTATATGAGGATGAGTACGAATCAATTCTTTCAGACGTAATATCAGTAGCTGCCGGTGATACACACTCTCTTGCACTTACAAAAGACGGTTATGTATACGCATGGGGCGGTAACGAACACGGTCAGCTTGGTATCGGCTATGCCGGTGAAGATGTTATTTATCCGACAAGAGTTTTAAAGGGTGACAGTGCATCTGATCGTGAATATTTGAGCAACATTATTGCAATCGAGGCAGGAAACGCATATTCTCTTGCATTAAGAAATGACGGTACAGTCTTTGCATGGGGCGAAGTATCAAACGGTAAACTTGGCACAGTTATATCATCAGATGTTTATACTCCTGCACAAGTATGGAAAGGTGAATCAGATACTGACACATGGTATTTGGAAAATGTAATCAAGATTTCAGCCGGTAGTGAACACTCAGCTGTTATAAACAACAGAAATGAAGTTTATACATGGGGTAAAAATACTAACGGTCAACTTGGAAACGGAACAACAAATAATTCAACAACACCGGTTCGTGTAAGAAATCAATGGATGGACGGCAGTGATCAACTTGCTATTGAAATTTCAGCCGGTGGCGAACATACTGTTGTTGTAACAAAATCAGGTACAGTATACGCATGGGGACTTGACGCAGAAGGTCAAGTTGGTTTGGGTGCGTTGGTTTCAGGCGCAGACAAACAAACAAGCTATCTTGTACCACAGCAAATTGCATCAGGTGATTCAACAAGTACAGATGATTTATATTTCCGTGACGCGTTAACTGTTTCAGCAGGTAATGCACATGTTACACTATTGAAGAAAGACGGTAGTGTATGGTCATGGGGACGTAATGAAGAAGGTCAACTTGGTGACTTTACAAATGCTCAGCATAATGCGGCAGTACAAACAGGTGAAAAACTTGTAAAGACACTTTCTGTTACTGAAGGCACTATCCTTGACAGCGAAGGCAATGAATATGCTCAAGTTACAGAAGATACACTTTATACATTCCTTGACTATGACAAAACATTAAAAATAACATCAGTAAATGAAAAATTTGAAGGTGGATTTAACCTTATCCTTGACGATGAAGGCGTACTTACACCTATGCCTGCAACAAATTACGATTTCAGAACAATGGATTCGGGAATTGCAACAGTTGTAGAAGAAACTGACGGATGGCGTATTATACCGAACGAAAATAATCGTTACGGTGAAGTTTCGATGCTTGTTGAACAAAAGTCATTCTCAGAATATTCAGGTATATTCAAACTTGGCGTAAAGCAAACAGAAAAATTAGTTATACCTATGGTATCAGCCGGTACAGACCACATTCTTACTCTAAAATCAGACGGTACAGTTTGGGCATGGGGTAAAAACGATAAAGGTCAGCTTGGTAACGGCGATACAAACAACACAGAATACCCGGCAAAAGTTTCATTCCCTCATAACAGTGACGGCAGTGAAGTTAAGTTTATGGCAGTTGCAGCCGGAAATAAATTCTCAGTTGCACTTTCAACAACAGGCGAAGTATATACATGGGGTTGGAACGAATACGGTCAGTTGGGTGACGGTAATTGGAATGAATATCACGAAGAAATTATTTCAACTGAAGATGTATGGGGTAACTGTTGTTGGCCGGAAGGTACACCTCTTGACCAACAAAAATATTGGGATGTAGTTAAAGAGAACGGTGTAATAATAAAAACACATACTCATATAAAATATAAGAGAGTTCAAGACAATAACAATGTATTGTCACCGCAGAAGATTAACCTTAAAAATATAGTAGCAATTTCAGCTGCAACAGGTGTGAACTCCAATCTTGACAAAGATGATGAAAAGCTTGATTTGTTAAATGATAATACAAGCGGCGGACATACTCTTGCATTGGACAAGAACGGCAATGTATGGGCATGGGGTCTAAATAATAAGGGACAAATCGGTACAAATACAGATGTTAAGTTTGAACAAATTCAACTTGGTTTTACAACAAACGGATATACAAATGATGAAGGAGTTGTAGAAGGCGACTCTGAATGGCATAAAGAGTATGATGCAGAAACATGCTATACATACATTCCTTCACAGGAAAATCTTTATATAACAGAACCTACAAAGGTAGTAGGTCTTGAAGGTATAGGCTACTTGAATTCAATTTCAGAGATTTCAGCGGGCGGTAACTCATCTATCGCTGTAAGAAACGACGGATACGCATATGCTTGGGGTAATAATGATAACGGTCAACTTGGTGACGGTCTATCAGATAACGCATCAATGCCAATGCAATTATTAAGTGGCGCAAAGAATCCTTATGTAACATATTTCAGAGATGCACTTTATGTTGATATGGCAACAGATCATGCTGTAATTACGACAAGAGATGGCGAAGTATATTCTTGGGGAGCAAACAGAAACGGTCAACTTGGTAACGGTGCAACATCTGTTAAGGAATTTTCTCCGGTACAAGTTGTATCTGCTAATGGAAACTTAGATAACGTAGTTTACGTATCAGCGGCAGGAAGTCACAGCTATGCTGTCAACGGTAACGGTGATGTATACACATGGGGTACAAATGCAAACGGTCAGCTTGGTAATGAAACTACAGGCGGATACTATTCAGTTGCTACTCGTGTAGTTGCAGGTGAAACAGCTACGTTGGACGGAACAACTGAACTTACAAATATTACAAGAGTATATGCCGGTGAAAGAGATGCAATGGCATTGCGTTATGATGGTAGTGTATACGGTTGGGGATATTATGGAGTAGGACAATTCTCTAATAATATTGTTCACCCAATATTTATGGGTGAAAGCCCGGCAAAAATATTTGCATTCCAACATAGCGTTAAAACAGAAGGTGCAGATGTAGTTGAATATGATAATATGCCAAACTACATTTATATCAATAATGACGGCACACTTGAAGTTACTCTTCAAGGTGATAACGGTATGATTGATAAAGAATACCTTGGATTTAACCTATTGAGTGACGTTAATCCACATTCTACAACAGATTTTGACAACCTTACATTCAGCACATCAAATGAAGATATAGCTAAGGTTGAAAAAGATGTTGCGTCTAATGTTGTAAGAGTAACTGCAAATCATGCAAGACGTTACGGTGAGGCAGTTATCAGTGCAAGAAATGATGTAACAGGTTACTATGGTATGTTTACTGTATTGGTAAAACCAAATGACGGAATAACAGTTCCGGTTGTTGCCGCAACAAACAGTGGCGTATATGCACTAAAGGCAGACGGTACTGTTTGGACATGGGGTAATACGTATGATGGAAGTACATCATCAATGGTAAACAGAACATCACCTGTAAGAGTAGTTAAGAATGTAGGCAAAGACTCAACAACATATCTTGAAAATATTAAACACATTGCGGCAGGTCCGACTCATATGCTTGCAGTTGATACAGACGGTCAAGTTTGGGCTTTGGGTAACAATGCAAACGGTAAGCTTGGTATAGGCGGTACATCTACTGCATACACACCAACACTTGTAAAAACAAGCTCAACAGAAATACTTTCAGGTGTAGAAAGAGTTGCAGCCGGTGCAAGAAACTCAGCAGCTTTGGCACAAGACGGTGTTGTATATGTATGGGGTGATAACACATACGGTCAGAGAGGTATCGAGGCTAAAAATTCAAAATACAGTCAATATGCTTCATTCACAGTAAAGGGAGCAAGTGCCGGAGATAACGCAGACGGTGCGCTTAATGACTTTATTGATATTACAATCGGCGATACATTCATTTCAGCATTGAGAAGAGATGGTAATGTATTCAGTTGGGGTAGCGGTAGCTATGGTCAAATCGGTAAGGGATTCTTTACAGAGGCTCTTGCACCTACACAAGCTGTAAATGGCGAAAGTGCAAGTAGCACTGCATATTTGAGAAATATCGTTAAGATTTCTGCAGGAGCATATCACAATATTGCATTGTCAGATGACAGCAGTGTATATGCTTGGGGTAGAAATGCAAACGGTCAACTTGGTAATAATACAATAACTACAAATGATTCAATAGATAATGCCAACAATTATAATGCAAATTCTCCGAAGAGAGTTTTAATCAGCTATGACGGCGAGAATATGCAAAATCTTGACGGAATAGTTAATGTTAATGCCGGAGTAAATTCATCAATGGCAGTTGGCAGAGATGGTTACTTGTATTCATGGGGCAGTGGTGCAAATAATACAACAGGTGTAGGTTCAACAGCAAATTCACTTACTGCTAAGTATACAAAACGAGGCGAAAGTTTCTATAGTGATGATGCAACCGACAGAATCGGTTGGATTACTTCCGCAACAATCGGTGATATGGGTACATCTGTAGTCAGATACGACGGTAGTGTATATTCATGGGGTAAAAACTCTACATATAATGTAGGTGATTTTTCATCAGTTGAAAGAACTGAACCTGTACAGACAGGTCTTCGTGAAGACAGACGTGAAGCCATCGGTGTAGCAACATTGTATACAGATGGTGTGGCAACAGAAGTTTATAATGATGATGTCAATGCCGCTAATTATAACCCATTACCACAAAAGATTACTCTATCAAAGAATCAATATCTTGAAATCAACAAGTCTGATATATATGACTATCATATGGTAGGCTTTAACTTGATTTATAACAACAACGACAGACACCGTACAGCTGTGCAAGCATATAATACTGACGTTGATGAACAGACAGTTCTTGATAGAATAACAGCAACGTCAATAGATACATCTATAGTTTCAGCTGAGGACAATAATAATATAATAACAATTCGTCCGAACAGCGAACATAGATATACAAATACATTTATTACATTATATAATATATCTACAAACTTTGTAGGTGTGCTTGAAGTGTCAGTAAAAGAAGTTGATACAGAAGTAACTCCGATGATTGTTTCAGGCGATCACCATACTCTTGCACTTATGAGTGACGGAACAGTATGGGCATGGGGTAATAATACATATGGTCAACTTGGAAATGGCATAAGAAGTAATGATACACATAATAGTTATCCGGCTAACGGTGACGAAAAGAGAAATGATTTCTTATATCCTGTAAAAGTAAACATTCCAAGCGATGTTAAGATTAAATCAATAGCCGCAGGTAAACGTCACTCGTTGGCACTTACAGAAAACGGTGAAGTATACATTTGGGGTTATACAGAAGTTAATAATATCGTTTGGGGAGATTACTTCCAGAATAATATCGTAACAAGAACAGGTTATCATAAGAGTAGTTATGAAACTGTTGTCGTTACTGCAAACCAGGAAAGAAGATATGGTATTGTAACTCCTAAACTTGTTAAGCTTGACAGCAATAATACTCAAAATCTTACAGATGTAATATCAATAGCTGCCGGCGATGATGTTTCATATGCAGTTAAGGCAGACGGAACAGTTTGGGCATGGGGACACAACGGTACATCGGGTAAACTTGGTATTAATAAGTACGACTCAATGTATTCTGTAACTCAAACAATAGCGACAGATAGATATGTAGATTTCACTATTCCTGGACACTGGGAATATGATGAATATGTGCCGTCGACTACACATAGAGAACAGGCATACAACTGGACATCTCTTGATTATCCATGGTATCTATGGGCAGAGTATGGTACAGAAAACGCAGTACAAGTAGTAGGTCCTTATGCAGGGGGATATTTACATAATGCAGTATCTGTAAGAACTGCCGGTGACAGTGTATACGTTATTAAAGCAGACGGAACAGTCTGGGCATGGGGCAGCAATATGTACGGTGTTCTTGCCAATGAAACAAATGTAAACAACGATACACGCAGAGGTTACCCACTTCAAGTTTATAAGGGTGACGGATATTCTGCAGACAAGTATTTAAAGAATATCGTAGATATACAAGTAGGTGCGAATAATAAAGAAAGAAACAAAAGAGCTATAGGAACACAAATAAATCTTGATGAAACTACAGTTATAGCACTTGCAAGAAATATCACAGTTGATGATACAACAAAGGATACAAAACAATACAATAATCAAGGTTATGTATATGTTTGGGGTAAGGTAGTATCAGATAATGCAACTGTAAACAGTGTATCTGCACCAACAAGAGAAACAACTCTTGAAAACGTAACAGCTGTATCAGCCGGTGGAAATACTGTAATGACACTTTCACTTGATCCTGATACATACAAGCATAGTACATATGCTTGGGGAAATAACACATTCGGTCAACTTGGTAACAATACAACAGATAGTACAAGTACACCGTCAGAGGTGCTAAAGGGAGAAAATGTATACTCTGATAATGATTATATTGAAGACGCGATTCAAATAACGAATGGTGCTTATTTCAGTGCGGCTATGTTGCACAACGGAACAATCTGGGCTTGGGGTTCAAACAGAAATGGTCAGTTTGGTAATAACTACAGAGTTAACAGTTTGATACCTGTACAGTCAGGTGACAGAGCGGCTGATATATTAACAGTAGCTGACAATGACGGTGACAGTATTCCATTGGTTGCAACAATTACTGAAGGTGAAACACTTGATTTAGGAAGAATTAAATATGAACATATTCCTGGATTTGAATTTGCGCATTACGCATACAGTGATGTTATAAATGCAAATGACGGAGTGACATACAACACATCTAACAGCGATGTGGCAACTGTTAACTCAAACGGTGTTGTAAGTGCAAATACAAACGGAATATACGGTCAGACAACAATTAGTTTTGAAAAAGAAATCAGTCCTGTAAACGACGGAGTTTACACAGGACTTCTTGACGAACCTATTTTATACAAAGGTCAACTTATTGTTAAGGTAATTAAGTCGGGCGATGATAAAGTTGCAATCCCTATGACAAAATCAGGCGGCAGCTTTACAGTTGCACTTATGGATAACGGAACAGTATGGACATGGGGTTCAGGTAATCTTGGTGACGGTACGTCAAGTGCGTCATACTATCCGGTACAAGTAGTAACGAGCGTCAGCTCAACAGGCGAAAGAATATATCTTGATAATATAGTAAGTATTGCAGCAGGTAACACTCATGCTTTGGCACTTGATGCAAACGGAAGAGTATGGACATGGGGTTCAAACGGTAGTGGTCAGCTTGGAAGAAGTGGCTCAACAAATGTTGCGGCAGAAGTATCAATAGTAGGTGATACAGATGACAGCACTAACATTATTGCAATCGCAGCCGGAAAAGAACATTCTTTGGCATTGACATCAGACGGCAGAGTATACGCTTGGGGATTGAATAACTATGGTCAGATCGGTCATGGAACATCAGGTACTCACAGTGTTTATAACTATACCGGAGATGTAGCAAAATATGAAACTCCTGTAATTGTTATGGATTTGAATAACGGTAGAGCAACACAAATTCATTCTATCGTATCAATTTCAGCCGGTGGTGACAGTTCAATACTTGTTCGTGGTGACGGTACTGTATTTACATTCGGTAAAGCAGATAACGGTCAACTTGGATATGGTGAGAATTTAACTGCAAATAAGGGTGAAAAAGATAATATATCAGATTCAAAGGTAAACAGCGCATATCACAAGACAGTTCCTTCACAAGTTATAAACAGAAGTGATGATGATATTACACTTGATGGCGGAATTACAAATACATATATGCAAAATGTAGCAGAAGCAGATATGGGTAGTGAACACTCTGTATTGCTCGTTAATAACGGACTTGTATACAGCACAGGTCTTGGAACAAGCGGTCAGCTTGGAAACGGTGCGTCAGATTCATCAGATGGTTACGTAAGAGTAGTAGACTCAGACGGTAATTATTTGGAAAATGCCGTGAATGTTTCAGCCGGATATAACCAGTCAGCTACAGTAACAAGAGGCTCAAACCTATATATGTGGGGTAATAACGCATCAAAGCAACTTGGTGACGACTCGGCTACAACTAAATCATCGGCTACTCGTGTAGTAAAAGGTCATAATATACACGAAACTGGTGATTATCTAAGTAACATAACAGCAGTATCACTTGGAAACACTGTAACAACTGCTATCAAGTCAGACGGTACAGTATGGGCATTTGGTACTAATTCATCAGGTTCGTTAGGTGACTTTGTAAATTATGATTATACAGGTGCTCATTTGGTAGGACCGGTAGATTATTATGCACTTAATTTTGATAACATTGAAGGCGGACATATCAGAATACCTGAAAATTCAACATATACAATAGACAATATCAACCTAAAATATGTTGCAGGCTTTAACTTGCACGATGACAGCGACTTTAGAGATGCAAGCGGAGATTATTCATTTGAATCATCAGATCCGAGAATTGCAACGGTTGATTCAAACGGAACAATAACACCGGTAGGTAACGGAAATTATGGTAAAGTAGTAATCACTGTAACAGATAATAATACAGGTTACAGAGGTCTTATTGTTGCAGACGTCTATAATGTAAGTGACAGATATACAAAGATTGCAGTTCCTATGATTGCATCAGGATTAGACTTTACAGTTGCACTTAAGTCAGACGGTAGTGTATGGACTTGGGGTAATAACTCATCAGGACAGTTGGGTATAGGTTACACAACTCTTGACGCAGACGGTAAAGTTGAAAAACTTTCAACTGCTTCAAATTCTATGAGCAGAATTTCATCTTGGGCAGAACCGCTACAAGTTGCAGATACAAACGGCTTAGGAACATTAAGTAATATTATTTCTATTGTAGCCGGTGATAATTTTGCAATGGCATTGTCAGCTGACGGTGCAGTATACACATGGGGTAACGGTAGCAACGGTAAACTTGGTGATAATAATACATCAAGCCATAATGCATATTATCCTCAGCGTGTTGTACGAGGTGTAGCGGATACTTATACATCAGAAACTGTAGCAACACAGGCAAGTTCAACAGGAGACGAAACAACTGATCCTGAACCGGTTGTAGAAGAATACTTGTCAGGTATCTTAGAGATTAGTGCGGGTAAAGACTATGCTCTTGCACTTGATAAGAATGGTCATGTTCTTGCATGGGGTACAAATACAAACAGCAAACTTGGTCTAAACTACAGATCTGTTACAGATAATATGGGTGTACCTTCATATGTTGTAGCAGGTGCTATGGCAAGTGATGATCCGTTTGTTCTAAATGCAGACAGAACAAATTCTACAAGAAATACACAATCTACAAATCGTTTGAGCAATATCGTATCTATTGATGCCGGTGATAATCACGCAGTAGCAATAGCTGATAACGGCAGTGTATATGCTTGGGGTGACGATTCAGAAGGTCAACTTGGTATTGAACCGAATACATCAAAGAGATTTAGCAATTACGATGGTAAAGCATATGCGTATGCACCTATAAAAGTACAACGCGGTGACAGAGATATGGTATCGGCATATGATGATGAATTTATGTATGATGCTGTTCAAGTATCAGCCGGTAAGGCTCATACTCTAATCCGTTCAAAAGATTATAACACATATGCAACAGGTGATAACAGTAACGGTCAGCTTGGTATAGACAGCGGCGATGTTACATCACCTAAGTATGTTGACGTAGATGGCAATAGTATTTATAACATTTCAGCCGGTGGTAACAGTAGTGCGTTTATCGGCGGAACAGATGTAAATGACAATTTGATTTATACAGTCGGTAATAACGGCAGTGGTCAGTTGGGTATAGACAGTGTTATAAATAAATCTACTCCTACAAGAGTTCATGATTCAGTAAGATCAGATGTTGGTGATTTGCTATTATTTGACGACGCATTTGTTGCAGATTACGGTTCACAGCACTTGACAATTATGAAACAAGACGGTAGCGTTTATACAACAGGTGCAAACGGTTACGGTCAACTTGGTGATAACACAACAATTAAATCATATATTCCTGTTCATGTAAGCAAGGAAGAAGTAGATACTCTTGAACTTCAAAATGTTGAAATCAAAGAAAATTCAGATAACAGTGTTGATGAATCATATGTAACACCTGATTATCTTGAAATTACAGAAGATCAATATATTGATTTCAACAGAGATCAAATTATGAATAAGAGAATGGTCGGCTTTAACTTGTATGAAGACGATATTCTTACACCTATTGACGATAAGAGTCAGATTGAATTTACATCTTCAGATACTTCAATCGGCAACTTTGCAAGCGGAAGTGATGAACTTCATACAACATCACCGACAAAGGCAGGACCTACAATCGTAACTATTGAAAATAAGGCTAACGGATATAAAGCATTCGTAACTGTAACTGTTAAGGGTGACACAGTATGGCCTTCAGGTTCAAAAGTAGCAGTAGGCAAGAACTTCTCTATTGCTTTAAAAGAAAACGGAACTTTGTGGACATGGGGTGACAATTCTCACGGTCAACTTGGTGACGGTACATTATTGAGCAAGAAATATCCTGTACAAGTCCTTGATGAAGACGGAAATCCGATTAAAGATATAGTAAGATTGGCAGCAGGTGACGACTATGTATTTGCCGTAGATAAAAACGGTAAGATATATACATGGGGTGTATCAATTTCCGGCGGATCAGATATGACGTCACCGGTAGAAGTAGAAAATACAATCGGCGATGAAATCGAAGATATAGTATCAGGTTCAAATTATGTACTTGTACTTACAACTCACGGCGATGTATTCTCTTACGGTGTTGATAACTCACAAGGTCAACTTGGCAATGATGTTATAGCTCCTTCTACTGCATCATTTACTAAGATTAGTGCGCTTAAAGATATTAGATCAATAGCCGCAGGCGATAGCCATAATCTTGCAGTGGATACAAACGGAAAAGTATGGACATGGGGTGCGAACTTGCATAAACAGCTTGGTAGAACGGTATCTTCCGGTGGCGGTTCGGGAAGTAGCGGCGGAACATCGGACGATGATTCAAGTGATGCCGATGCCGACGGCGACGACTCGGATGAAGATACTGCACTACAAGCAACAACTGCAAGTGCAGATTATGACGCAACTCCGGCAGTTGTAGAAGGTTTGTCAAATGTAAAATATGTTGCTGCAGGCAGTGCACACAGTGTAGCTGTAGCAGAAGAAACACTTGCAGACGGAACAACTGTTACAAAAGTATATGCTTGGGGTTACAACTCAAAGGGTCAACTTGGTATAGATGATAAGACTGTAACAGAATCAGTAACACCTATGCTTGTTGTTGCCGGTGAGGCGGTAGGCAAGGATTCAACTGTCGATACAGACGGAACTGAATATTTGTCAAATATCCTTGGAGTAACAGCAGGTGGAAACCAAACACTGGTTATAACAAATAATTATGAAGTATATACATGGGGCGGAGATGAAAAGGGTCAACTTGGCGTTGATTCAAAGATAGACAGATTTGCTCCTGTAAAGGTATGGAAGGGAGATACATTCAATCAAGACGAAGATCCATATCTAAAGAACGTAATCGGTGCGGCAATGGGTGCAAACCATACCGTAATAATCAGAGATGACGGTTATGTATGGGCATGGGGTGATAATACTTCAGGTCAACTTGGTACAGTAACTGTCGATTTGGCAAAGACACCGGTACAAGTAGGTAATACAAATTCAAATACATTGTCATTCCAAAAGGCAATAGTATATACTGATGAAAATTCAACAGGTGATACAATATCACCATTACCGTCAAGCGTTGTAATAGACAAGACTGGTAAAATTGAAATTGATATGTCTGAAATATATGAACAGTATATGGTTGGTTTCAATTTGTTCAATAAAGCTGATAAGCAAAAGATTGCGTCAGAAGATATTGCAAACATTCAATACAGCTCGTCAATTCCAAATATCGCTACAGTTTCTGCAAACGGAAATACTGCAACTGTAATGCCGACAGGTAACACGTTCGGTACAACAGTAATTACATTTAGAAACAGCAGAAACGGATATGTCGGAACAATTAATGTTACTGTTAAGGGCGATAAGATGGAAAGCATCGTTGCATCATCGCTTACAGCAGGTACAAACTTCCATGCGGCTCTAAAGGCAGATGGAACAGTTTGGACATGGGGCGATAATACATACGGACAACTTGGTGACGGTACTAAGATAACAAGAGGCTATCCAATTCAGGTTAAATTCCAAAACGGAAGAGATGACAGTGCAAGTACATTTGGTGGCAATAATGCAGCTACTGCTATTGCGGCAGGAAATAATCACTTGCTAATACTTGCTAACGGCGTCGTATATGCAGTCGGCGATAATAGTAAGGGTCAACTTGGTAACGGTGCGACAGGAACTACTGAAAGTATAGTTGTACCTGTAATGATTGACGAAACAACTACACTTACAGGCGTAAAGAACATTGCCGCAGGTGATGATTTCTCAATGGCACTACTTGAAGACGGTAGTATATATGCTTGGGGTAGCAATAAATCAGGACAACTTGGTGACGGTACTACAACTGACAGTGCATATGCAGTTAAGGTTTTAGCCGGCAGAAGTGGTACAAACGCATATGATCCTGATAATAATGATTATTACTTGAATGACATAGTTTCAATTTCAGCCGGTCAAGCATTTGCAATGGCATTGAAGAATGACGGAACAGTTTATACATGGGGTGACAATAGCAAGGGACAACTTGGTGACGGTACTCGTGTAAATAAACCGACTCCAATTCAAGTTCTTCGTGGCGAAAGTCCGGAAGAAGAAACAAATGTAGCTCCGGCAGGCAGTGATTACTTAATTAATATAGTAATGATTTCAGCCGGTGCAAATCATGCTTTAGCTCTTACAAAGACAGGCTATGTCTGGGCATGGGGTGATAACACATACGGTCAGAACGGTGACTGGACAACAGATAATAACGAAAGACATTATCTTCCTCTACAAGTAAGAGATATTTCAAAGGCAGATCAAAGCACAGGTAATACAACAGGCAGATTAAAGAATATAACTGCAATTTCTGCAAAGAATAATCAATCATTTGCAATTAATGAAGAAGGTTATTTGTACGGTTGGGGTTATAACGGTCAAAGACAACTTGGTATTAATAATTCATCAAATCAGACATTGCCTCAAAAGGTACTAAAGGGTCAGACTAATAATGATGAAAGCTATATCAAGTTCGTAAGTAACGTAGCGGCAGGTACAAATAATACTGTTGCAGAACTTGATGACGGTTATGTATACACATGGAGCAGAAACACAGAATGGCAGTTAGGTAAATTTGACGGTACATCATCAACTTATGATGTAAGCACACCTGCTTATACAGGTGAACGCGCAGAAGATTTGATTGAATTCTTTGACGCTGAAGGAAATAAGATAAATTACCTAACAACGATAGAAACAGGTGCAACAATCGAGATTGATTCATATAAACATCATCATATGTACGGTTTCAATCTTGAAAATGATGATACACATGAACCGCTTGACGGAACATTTACATATCATTCAAACAATGAAAATGTTGCAACTGTTGTAAACGGTGTAATTACAGCCGGTACACACACAGGTACAGCTATAATTACAATTACACATGATTCAGGTATAATATCTGAAATCAGTGTAACAGTAACACAAGCCGGAAGAACAGCCACACCTATGGTTGCCGGTGGCAGTGAGTTTGCGGTTGCATTGTTGGATAACGGTGAAGTTTGGACATGGGGTTCAAACGAAAAGGGACAACTTGGCAACGGACTTACAGAAAATACAACATATCCTGTACAAGTTTCACTTCCTGAAGGAGTGAAAGCTAAGTATGTAGCGGCAGGTATTAATACAGCATATGCTGTAACAACTGACGGTTATGTATACGCATGGGGTAATAACGAAAACGGAATGATTGGTAACGGTACTTCTGATAAAGACGAAGTAAACCGCACACCTGTAAGAGTTCAAGAAAAAACATCTACAGGTGTACTTGTAGACCTTTCAAATATCGCAAGAATAGCAGTCGGTGAAAATCATGTATTGGCACTTTCAACTGACGGTTATGTATACGCATGGGGTAACAACTCAAACGGACAACTTGGTAACGGCGATACATCATCAACAAATGAAAAGTTCCATGACAATGATACAACTGATGGAATTTATGCGGCTCAAAAGGTATACAGAGGTGAAAGTGCCGCAACAAATGACGATTGGTATATCCAAGATGTTATTGATATTGCCGCAGGTAAATCATTCAGCGTTGCTCTAAAGGCAGACGGAACAGTTTGGACATGGGGTCTAAATACAAGCTATCAACTTGGTATTGGCGATACAATGACAAGACCTGTTCCGACTCAGGTATTGGCAGGCGCGTCATCAACAACAGAAAAATACATAAAGAATATAACAGCTGTTGCGGCAGGTGAAGGTCACGTCCTTGTTGCTACAACAGACGGAACAATGTATTCATGGGGTTATAATAACTGGGGACAACTTGGTAATAATACAACAACAACTGCTACAAAACCTGTAAAGGTTTCTAATATCACAAATGTAGCGGCAATTTCAGCTAATTATTATAACAGTATGGCTATGACTTCTGACGGAAGTGTATATACATGGGGTTGGAATGAATATGGTCAAATCGGTGATGGCTCGTATAGATATGATACATTCTATTTACATCATCATGATTCATATAGTCATGACCATTGGAATGATCCGACATATATGAATAAGACTGTTCCTACACAAGTCGTAAAGGGTGTAACAGGTTCAGATACTGCTTATATCAGTAATATTTGGAACATTTCAGCCGGCAGAATAAATATGTATGTAATTCATGAAGATGGATATGTATATGCTTGGGGTTCAAACTCAAAGGGTCAGACAGGTGACGATACAAATACTAAAGACGGTAATTATTTAACGCTTCATAACGGTACTCGCTTGAATTATCATGCAATGGATAATACAGCTACTCAAGTCGGTGACTTTGAAACAAAGACACTTGTTGTAAATAACTATGATGTAGTTACAACAATGGGTAGAGATGAAACAATCCAATTAAATACATCAGACTTCGAGAGAAATTACAGAAGTGGATTTAACGTAAAATATCATAATGAAGATCAAAGCGGTGCTTTGACAGCAGGAGAAAACTTAACCTTTACTTCACTTGACGAATCAATCGCAGTGGTAAGCAGTACAGGTTTAATAAGCGTACCTTCAGAATTTAAACTTGGTGAAACAACAATCAGAATTGCAACAGACGACGGATTTGTCGGAACATTGGTTGTAAGAGTTAAACGTAGTGCAGACGCTGTTGCAGTTCCTATGGTTGCATCAGGAAATAACTTCACAATGGCATTGCGTGAAGACGGAACCGTTTGGGCATGGGGTCTAAATAGTTCAGGTCAACTTGGTGATGGTACAAAGGTAACTCGTTCATATCCTGTAAGAGTTAAGAATACAGACGGAACAGGTTTGCTTGAAAACATTGTTTATATAGCAGCCGGAGGTTCGTCAGCAGTAGCTATTGATAAAGACGGCAGAGTTTACGGTTGGGGTAGCGGAACATCTAACGGACTTGGTTCTAAGCAAGAATCTCTACTTCCATCACCTGTTGTTACAAGCTATGAAGAAACTGTTACTGAAACAGACGACGGCGAAGGCAACGTAGTAAAAGAAACAACTGTAACAAAGACAGAACTTGTCGGAGCAGTTGCAGCCGCAGGCGGCGCAAACCATATGTTGGTTCTAATGGGCAACGGACAAGTCTATGCTTGGGGTGCAAACTCATACGGACAAGTCGGTATAAATACAACAGATAATGTATATGTTGCTACACTTGTACAGAAGTCTAACGGTATAGAACCTATAGAAGACACGGTTAAGGTTTCTGCAATTTCAAATACAAGCCTTATCCTTACAAGAGACGGACAAGTTTATGCTTGGGGTCAAAATGTAACAGGAACAACTGCTGTTGGAAATGCTACAGTTAATTTAGGCGGATACCTTGGTACAGGTTATTCTATAAGACACAGATTTACAAGCAGAAATAGCTTTAATCCTACTAATACATATGAAAATCGTCTAAGACCGACAAAGGTACTTACAGCAGACACATTGCAAACAGCAGATTATGCAAATAAATACTTTAACGGTGCTATGGATATTGCGGCAGGTACATATCATTCAGTTGCAATTAACGATAATTATGTATATACATGGGGTTATAATGGAAACAGTCAGCTTGGCGACGGTACTACAACAGATTTACGCCATCCTGAAAAGGTAACTGCATTTGCAGAAAATCAAGTATCACATGTTTATGCTTTAGGTAGTGGAAGTGCCGCAATGACATCAGACGGTCACGTATACACATGGGGTTCAGCCGCAAAATCTAATACTACACCTGCACTTGTAAACAAGGGTGAGGCAGACAGTAATGAAGATGTGATTGATAATGTTTGGTACGTATCAACAGGTTTGAGTCACTTAACAGCATTCAGAGCAAACAGTGATGCAACTAAGGCATATATCTATGCTTGGGGTAGCAACAACTATGGTCAACTTGGCGATTCATCATTTGTTAATGCAACAGAACCACGTCAAGTAGGTGACAGAGAAGCACGTGTTATTGAAATTAATAATGCGGTAGTTTCTGAAGATACTGTTGGTTATGGTACACCGGGCAAGACATACACAGGTGTAATTCCTTCACTTGTAAGAGTAACAGAGGAACAAATTCTAACAATAGATCCGTCAGAAATCAACGAGAGATATTACGAAGGCTTTAACTTCTTCGCAGAGAATACTCTTGATAATACTGATTATTCGGGTAATTATAAGTTCTACTCATCAGACGAAACTGTTGCAACAGTAGCAGAGGAAAACGGTAAGTGGGTAGTTACACCTATAATAGATACAGAATATCACAAAGGCGGACAGACAACAATTACTGTTGTCAATACTGCAACAGGTGCAACAGGTGCATTTATACTTGGTGTATACGGCGGTAAGTTGACGCCAAACTCAACATCGAGAGATGGTAGCGGATATACAAAAGAAACTGCATCACCGCTTGTTTCAACAAACCTATATCATTCTGTAGCATTGAAGTATGACGGTACAGTCTATGCTTGGGGTAGAAATGACTACGGACAGGTTTCAACAAAAGACGGTGAAAACAGCATTATGAATACACCTGTACAGATTTACAGTGTTGAATATGATGCTGAAGGAAATGCACAGTATACTCTACTTGAAAACATAATTGACGTTGCAGCCGGCGGATACCACAGCTTGGCAGTTGACTCAGACGGTCACGTATGGTCATGGGGTCTAAACGATAAGGGTCAGCTTGGATACGGCACAACTGAAAATTCAGGTGCGGCACAAATGGTTATGATAGGCGATAATCAGCCTATGGAAAATATCGTAGCTGTTGCCGCAGGTAATAAGCACAGTCTTGCATTAACAGCAGACGGTCATGTATACGCATGGGGTGATAATACATATGATCAACTTGGTACATCATCAACTGTAGACGGTGATTTTGACAAGTATCCTGTACACGTTACACAAGGCACATCGGCAAGTGGAACATACACTGATGAAAATGGCGTTGTAACAACAGATGAACATTTGAGTAACATTATTCAAATTGCTGCCGGAGATAACTATTCAGCTGCACTAAAGGCTGATGGAACAGTTTATGTATGGGGTATTAACAACTATACAGTAGGCGGTAAGCAAAGCTCAAGCAAGGGTACAAATGATACAAGAATGGCACCGTATCAAATAATCAGCGGTGATTATGACAGTTCAAAGATTAAGACAGATTCAAGATTTGATGCGGCATACATCCAGACTGTTGCAAAAATTTCTGCCGGTTCAAATCACTTGATGATGCTTACAAACAAATACTATGGTGAAACAGATGTATTTGCAATCGGACTAAACGGAAATTATCAACTTGGTGATGAAACAACTACGACAAGAGATTATCCGGTATTGTCGGTAAGACCGAGTGATCTTGCAGACAGTAGCAGAACTGTTAATAATATAATCAGCATTGCTGCCGGACAGGCTCATTCACTTGTATTAGGTGAAAGCACTGCGGAAGATAACTTTAAGTATAGCGTATGGGCGTGGGGTAGTAACTCGAATGGTCAAATCGGTATGAATACAAATACTGCAAACTATCCGAAACCTCAACATGTAAGAAGTCAGTACCTTGAAGATGAAGAAAATGCGGTAAGTCCATACATTGAAAGTATATTTGCTATAGCAGCGGGTGCAAACTCAACAGCTATTGATCTTGAAGGTTACGTTTATATGTGGGGTATTAATAATTACTCACAGATTGGTGACTTTACAACTGAAACAAGACTTTACCCATATCAAGTAGGTGAACTTCCTTATAAGTCAATCATCTTTAAAGACGTTTACGTTGTAAACAGAAATACAGGTGTTGTCGAAGAGTATTATGCGACATTACCTAAGCATATTAATATGCGTAAAGACCAACTATTGTATATTGATGTAAACCAAATGTATAACAGATACTTCAAAGGATTTACATTGCTATCAGATACAGAAGAATATCCGGTTGACAGATTTGATCCAAACGATAATACATCATGGGTTGATCCGTATGACCAAAACGGTGATTTGAAACCGATAAGAGATGGTGAAGACCATATCAAGTTTACAACTTCTGATGAAACTGTTGCAATTATCAATGAAGATGAAGATCCTGTTTCAACAATGCTTGAAGAAAAAGTATTTAATGCAGACGGAATTACACGCAGATATATTGTAGTTAAGCCAATCGAAGAAACAGAAAAATTCGGTTCAACAGTTATCAGCGCGCATAACGAAGACCCATATGTAAATACAGGAAACGAAGATATAGATGATCACCATGCTTACGCAGGTTATACAGGTGCTGTTAATATCAGTATTATCCCTGGTGAAGAAATTCCTCCTATGGTAGTTTCAAAGGGTGACCATGCAATAGCAATCAATATCTACGGTGAAGTATGGACATGGGGACGTAATGATAAAGGTCAGCTGGGTGACGGTACAACAGTTGACCGTTCATATCCTGTTCAGGTTATGATAACAAATGAAGATGGTCAATTAGTACCTCTAAAGAATGTTATGATAGTAGCTGTAGGTGAGAAACACAGCGTAGCATTGACTCGTGATGGTATATTGTATACTTGGGGTGATAACTCTAAGGGTCAGCTTGGTAGCGGTAACTCAGCATCAGCACTTGCATATTCAACAAGACCTGTAACTGTTGCAGGTGAAAATAATTCAAGCAAATCTCTAAGTGAAATGCTTGCAGAAAAGAATGAATCAATTTCTAATATTGCGGCAGGTAGAGATCATACTCTTGCAGTATCTAACCAAGGTAACTTGTACTCATGGGGTGCAAATACTTACGGACAACTTGGTGTTAACTCAAGAGATAACAGATATTTCCCTGTACAGGTAAAAGGTTATAACGGCGGCGGTTACTTGACAGATGTTATCCTTATCGGTGCCGGTGCGGAACATTCACTTGCCGTAAGAACAGACGGTAGTGTATGGTCATGGGGACGCAATAATAAGGGTCAACTTGGTCAAAGTACAAACGGCGTTAATAACACATATAAAGATATGCAAACACCTGACAGAGTATTGAAGGGTGAATATGACACAGGTAACGCAGATGACAGATATATAAAGAATGTTGACGCATTGTCAGCCGGTGAAAACTTCTCAGTTGTTACAACAAGAGATCGTAACGTATACGCATGGGGCGATAATACATATGGTCAGTTAGGTAACGACAAGACAACTGCAACAATCTCAACTCCTGTTCATGTTAAGTCAAGCGATGGAACATACTTAACAGGTATATCTATGGTATCAGGCGGTGCTAACCATGTAATCGCAATGTCAAATACAAATGACATCTATGCATGGGGTGATAACTCAAAAGCACAGTACCACGAAGTTGCAAATACTCATGTTGCAAATAAGATAACAGATAAGGATTCACTAAATCCTGAAAATGATGATGTATTTACATCATTCTCAAGAGTAACGGCAGGATGGAACTATTCTGTAATCCTTACAAACAACGGTTATCTATGGGCATTGGGTAATAATACATACGGACAACTTGGTGATATGACAGAAACAGATTCTGATGAACCTGTCAGAGTTGGTTTCAAGTCAGAAGATATTCTAAACTTGACAAAGGTAACTGTATCTCACAGCGACGGAACAACTACAGAATATACTGATGATAATGTTCCGGCGCAAATTGATATTACAACAAGAGAAACAGTAACATTTGATCCAAGCAGTTATGAAGCATTGCATCATATGGCATTCAACTTGAGAACAATTCATACAAAGGATGCTACAAAGGATGTAACTGCAAATGTCGGAACAATTAAGTTCTATTCATCAAATCCGAAGATTGCCGAAGTTGATGAAAACACAGGTGTAGTAACACCTAACGGTAATAATCAATACGGTAAGACAACTATCACTGCTTATGCAGAAAAGACAGATGGTGATAAGACATATATCTATGTTGCTGAAACTGTAATTTCTGTAGGAGTTGAAACAGACGATATGAAGAAGTCTGTACCTATGATTGCATCAGGTTCAACACATACAGTCGTTCTAAAACCTAACGGAACAGTATGGACATGGGGTCAGGATACATATGGACAACTTGGTGATAACGATTCTGAAACAAAGGCATATGCCGTTGAAGTTGTTAAGGAAGGCAATATAATTCTTGATAATGTTAAAGAAGTTGCCGCAGGTACTGCACATTCACTTGCACTTACAAAAGACGGTAAGATTTACGCATGGGGCAGCAATTCATACGGACAACTTGGTATTACTGATGCAACAAGCGGTAAGCCGACAGGTGCAAGCAAATCAGCAGTAGCTGTTGAACTTATCTATGCAAATGACGGTAGTGAACTTCCTAAGTTTGTTTCGATTGCAGCCGGCGATTACTTCTCTGTTGCTCTTGCAGAAGACGGCAGTGTATGGTCATGGGGCAGAAATGTCAACGGACAACTTGGACACGGTGATTTCGGAACCGGTTATACATATTATGCACCGGTTAAAGTACAACAAGGTGCAAGTGCAAGTAAGACAGTTGTCACAGGCACAGAAACAACTGAGTCAGACGGAAACACTGTAACAAAGAATATATATGGTAATAATATATACTTAGAAGAAATCGTAGCAATCAGTGCCGAAGGCGATTCTGTAATGGCAATCAAGTCAAACGGAACAGTGCTTTCATGGGGTGTTGATTCACACGGTCAGTCAGGAACAGGTTCACTAAGTGATAAGCATGTTCCGACAAGAGCTAAGGCAAGTGACTTTGACGGTGTTAAGGACAGCAACGGAATACCTATGTCAACAACAAGTGACACAAGTTATCTTGCAAACGTAACTTCTATTGCAATGGGTAAAAACCAATCAGCTGTAATAGTCGGTGACGGTTCATATGTTCTTACAGCCGGAGATAATACAACAGGTCAGACAGGTCTTGGAACTACAGAAGGTAACACAACAATGTTCAAGGCTGTTAAAAATGTATGGGGCAGCGATGTAAAGGTTGTAGAAATTAAATCAGGTGCAAACCACACTGTTGCTCGTACTGATGATAACAGACTATGGGCATGGGGCGATAACTCAAAGGGTCAGCTTGGTCTTGGAGATACAGTAATAGATAACAGCATTAAAATGACTGATAAGCCGACTCAGGTTAAACGTGGTGACTCATATTCTGACGACGCATATATCAATAATATTTGGACAATCGGCGTTGGCGGAAATAACAGTGCCGCTATAAGACATGATACAGTTGTAGGCAGTGACGTTGTATGGTCATGGGGTAATAATGCCACAAGACAACTTGGTAATATGATTGATAATCAGTCATATATGCCGGTACAGTCAGGCGAAAGAGAAACAAGACGAGTTCTTGTTATCCATATTGACAAGCATACAGCCAACGGTCAGACAATTCCTTATACAATTCAACTTCCTCAAAAGGCTGAGGACGCAGTAGATGTATCATTGACAAATCTTCCTCAGATTTCGATTGGTACAGGCGATTATCTACAAGTTGATATTGATAAAATTTACGAAGTATATGAAAGCGGATTTGTACTTGAAACATCCGGAGAGATGGTACAAGTAACAGGAGCAAGTTTTGCATCTTCAAATGTAGAGGTAGTATATGTAGACGGAGCCGCAACTTCGGGTACATTAAGACCTACAGAAAAGGGTGCATATAACAGTGCTGTTATTACAGTAACAAATCCGAAGACAAATAGCGAAGGCGTATTTGTTGTAAACGTTACAAAGACAAACGATGCCGTTGCATCATCAAGCGTATCTACAGGTACAAGCCATACACTTGTTCTAAAAGAAAACGGAACATTGTGGACATGGGGCGATAACTCTAAGGGTCAACTTGGTGACGGTCCTACAAGCGAGGGTGTAACAGGCGGAAGTATTTCTGATGATTATATACACAGAAGCTTTACATACACAGGTACAGGTGATCTAAATTATACAGCATTCCCTGTACAGGTTAAGACTGCTAAAGATACACCGCTTGTAAATGTAGTATCAGCGTCGGCAAATAAAGATTATAATGTAGCCGCAGATGCAAACGGTGACGTATACATTTGGGGTAGTGTAAACGGATTGTCATATACATATGCTCAGAAGATGGCAGGCTTTGAAGGCAAGAATATCATTGCCGTATCAGCAGGTTATACTCACTTCATCGCACTTTCAAAAGACGGCTATGTATATTCATGGGGTGCAAACTCATACGGACAACTTGGTAACAACACAACATCAAATGTCACATCACTAAGCGGTGTAACACAGGTAGTAGGACAAAGTGGCGAAAACTACTTGTATGACATCGTAAAGATTGCTGCAAACGGAAACAGCAGTGCAGCTATAAGAAGTGACGGAACATTATGGACATGGGGTGCAAATAAATCAAGCCAGCTTGGTGACGGCACATCAACAAATAAGACAACTCCAATTCAGGTAATCAGAGGCGAAAGCGATCCTGAATATGATAATCGTGAAGATAACTCTAACTATTATGTATACTTGCAGAATGTTAAGGATGTAAGTGTCGGCGAAGACCACATGATAGCTATGACAGAGGACGGCAGCGTTTATACATGGGGTTCAAATAAGTACGGTCAACTTGGTGTGAATATTGACGGTGACTCAGTAAATCACGCAGTTAAGGTTGACACATCTGCAATTACAGCCGTAACGGATGAAAACGGAAATGCAGATGAAATAACAGCAGTTTATGCCGGTAAACATTACAGTGCTATTATCACTCGTGAAGGTCATATGTATGTATCAGGTAGAAATACAGATGATACTGAAGGTACAAACTATGTAACAGGCAAACTTGGAACAGGAACAACAGACGAATCTATATCAGAATTTACTTCTGTTGCGACAGGTTTGAAGTACGAAAAGGATAATAACATTGAAAATATTAACGGTGTAAGAAATGTTGCACTTGGTGCAAACCATACAGTAATAATCAGTAAATATGGTTATGTATGGTCATGGGGTGCAAATAATAATTATCAACTTGGTGATATAACATATAACGTTCGTATTGAAAAAGGCTCAACAACATATAACATCAATACTGTTCCTACAATTTCAGGTAACAGAGAAACCCGTTATATGACAATTAATGATGCCGTAACAGATAAGGGCAGAATAATTGCATCTTCTGATGATAATATTTCAATGCCTCCTGTTGTAACAATTTCAGAAGACGATGTATTGAATATCACAAAGGTAACATATGATTACAGTTCAGGATTTAACGTAGCAGAAACAGACGAACATCCTGTTATGTATCTTGCAAATGATCCGAACACATATTCAAATGTAACATGGGCATCATCAGATGAAAATGTTGCTACAATCGAAAACGGTAAGATTATACCTAACGATAACAGACGATACAGCTCAACAACGATTTCTGTTCAAAATATGAACGGTGCAATCGGAATGTTTATTCTAAAGATTAAGCGTAATGAGAATACTGTTGCAGTACCTATGGTTGCTGCCGGTGATGACTTCTCAATCGCTTTGAGAGCAGACGGTACTGTATGGTCATGGGGTAATAATGACAAGGGTCAGCTTGGTTTGGGCAGCAGTGTAACAAATCAAGACCGCCCTGTTCAGATTAAAAATCTGTCTAATATTACATATATAACTGCCGGTCAATATCATGCAGGTGCAATAGATAAAGACGGTAACGTATATATGTGGGGTTATAATGAATTCGGTCAGATGGGTAACGGTACATCTAATAATTATAATTTAACACATCATAAAGATGACCATTATTATTATGATGATAGTTGTTGGAGTCCGGATTCTCATCATAATCACGGTGGTTCAAGCGGTCATACACATTATATGTATAATAAGGTAAACAATAATGCGTATACTCCGGTTAAACTTTCATATAACTTTGGTGAAAAGATAGAAACTATCACAGCAGGCGATAATCATACTGTTGTTATGACAGAGAGCGGTAAGGTTTATGCTTGGGGTGATAACAGATATAATCAAATCGGTTCACCGCAGACATATGCAAAGAGCGGATATATGGGTCATTACAGATATAACTTGTGTTCAGGTAACAGTAATGATGCCGAAATAACAAGAGTTCCGTTAATGCTTACACCTGTGAGAGTAAGAGGCGCAGAAGGCTATGGCTACCTTGAAGAAATAATTGATGTCAGAGCCGGCGGTGACTTCACAATCGCATTGAAGAGAGACGGTACTGCTTACACTTGGGGTAAGAATGATGAAGGTCAGTCAGGTGACGGCACAGTAATTACTTATACTACACCGTCATATCAAAAAGCTAATATGTATGCGTATGGTAGTCATGGTAATGATTATGGTTGGTACGTTGCAAGTAAATATGATTTGAAGATTAGATATGAACAATCATACAAGAAGTATTATCCTGTACAAGTAAAAGCAGGTGTACAGACACTTGATATTGAAAATAATTCAACATACAATGCAGGTTCATATGCTTATAACTACTTGCAAGAAATTACAACAATTTCAGCAGGCAGCAAGCACGCTGCAGTTATCACAAAGAATGGCGACTTGTACACATGGGGTGACGGCGAAAACGGTCAGCTTGGTAACGGTGCTAATGATGATAGTAACTTACCTGTTAAGGCATTTGAAAATGCAGTACAAGTAGCAAGCGGTTCAAATCAATCTATTGCAATTCAGAAAGACAGTGCAGTATGGGCATGGGGTGATAAGACACCTCCTCCGTATTTGACATTCTATGAAACAATATGGACAGATAAGGACAGATTGACAAGCTATGATACAGCTACTATTTACGGTAGAAAGTACACAGAAACAAATCCTACAAATGTATCTTATCAGCTTGGTATAGCCGATACAACATCAACAAGTGTTAATACACCTCAAATGGTTGTAAAGGGTAACACAATTAATGCTAAACCTGAGAACTTCTCAGAACAAATGATGAAGTACGGCATTATCTCAACAAGAGGCTCACATACAGTTATGTATAGTACACGTTACGGTACTGTATGGTCATGGGGTACAGGTACAAACGGAGAAATAGGTGACTTTACACTTAATAACCGTACATTTGCAGTACAGACAGGTGCTACGGATTATATCCGTCCTGACGTTATAGGCGGCGGAATTTATGAAAGCGACAGTAACACAGCTGTTACTGAGTATTCAACAACTAACCCAATGCCTAATATTATTACAATTAACAGTAATGAATACATAGAATTTAATCTTGGCAGCGATGTTTACAGATTAATTTCTCCTGGTTTCAACCTTGCATTTACAGAAAAAGAATCAGAACCGTTCCACTGGACTCCTGATTTACATTTGACAACTATTGATGAAAATATTGCAACAGTTGAAATGAACGGAACAGTTGCAAGAATTGTTCCAAATCAAAATGAAGCATACGGCGAAACAACACTTATGCTCCGTGATGATAATTCAGATATATCATTTATCTTCAAAGTTCGCGTAATGCCTACACAAGAAGAGAAGTACGGTACAGATACAAAGTATGCCGCACCGAAGGTTGTAAACGGTGAATCTCATGTAGTTGCATTAAAGACAAACGGTACTGTATGGACATGGGGTCGCGGAACTAATAACCAACTTGGTGACGGCTCTAACTCAAACGACAACTATCCACTTCAAGTATTGGGTGTTAACGGTAGCGGATTCCTTGAGAAGATAGTAGATATAGCCGCAGGTACAAACTTCTCTGTTGCATTGGATGCAGACGGTAACGTTTATACATGGGGATATAACTCAGATTCATATCCTGTATTGAAACTTACAGACGCCGTTGCAGTTGGTGCTGCAAACAGTATGGTTTATGCAGTAATGAACGACAGAACAGTTAAGTATTGGTCATACGGTTCAAGTCCAACTTCATTGATTAAGGGCGAAAGTGCATCAACAAGCGATTTATTTGAAAATGCACTTGAAGTAACAGGCGGAATTTCGCATAATACAATTCTTCGTGATGACGGTTATGTATGGACATGGAGCAACGGCGGAGCAGAAGCAGGTAACGCGTCGGGTCAACTTGGTAATACATTGCGCAAATACCTTAACTATCCTGCACTTGTTGTAGTAGGCGAAAGCCCATACAACAGTGTTTACCTAAATAACGTTGTAGAAGTACGTTCGGGTGCAAACCATAACGTTGCACTTATAAAGGAACAAAATGAAAACCATACACAGTATGATGTTCCTGAAGATAAGGCGTTCACTTCAAAGAACGGTTATGTATTCGCATGGGGCGATAATTCAGAAGGTCAATTCGGTAAGACAACAGCTAATTCAAACAGCTATGCACCTGTAAGAGTTGATATTCCTGATGATGAAGTAATTAATCATATTTCAGCTGAAAAGAATTCAAACCTTGCAACAACTGCCGATAATACAGTTTGGGCATGGGGCAACCATGCAGATGGTCAAATGGGAGCAAACGGCACAAGCTCGGCTCCTGTACAAATCGTATCAAATGACGGCGGAGTATGGTCATCATCGAATGGCATTAAGGGTGCCCTAAACGGTGCTGCCGGCGGAGATTCAATGTCTGCATATATTTCAGACGGTACAGTTTGGACATGGGGTTCAAATAGTTCAGGTCAGCTTGGCGATCAGACAAATGTTAATAAGAACTACCCTGTTCAGGCAATTACAGAACCGGCAACAAAGATGATTAAGGTTGCACACGCGTATGTTTATAAGAAGTCGGATTTGACAACTCCTGTTAAGGAACTTGAATATCCGAACGAAATTATGATAGATGTTGACGAAACTGTGGTTATTGACAGAATTGTTGTAGAAGAAGTTCTTGCATTTAACCTATACTTCGATAAGCGTGTGACAGAAATATCAGTAGATAATATTGATGCTAAGTCAACTGATGAAGAGGCAATAGAAGTTACATCAACTAATTCAACCGTTAAGGCAGAATCACCAGAAAATGCAGTAGCGGGTGACAGTGCATATGTAACAATGTCAGCACAGTTTAAAGGTGATACTGCTACGGGCTTTATAAGAATAGGTCTAATTGCAGACGGAACAACATCACTTCCGGAAGCATCATTGAGTACAACAAGTTCTGTAATTGTAAATGCAGACGGAACAGTAAGTGCATGGGGCGATAACAGCTATGATAAGTTAAACGTATCATTGTTCGATAATCAAACTAATGTATATGTTCCGGGTGTTGTAATGAAAGACGATGACGGACAAGTTATATTTAATAACGTAAAAGAATTTGCGTCAGGTGAAAACTTCAGCGTAATTCTAACAAATGACGGTGAAGTATACGCTTGGGGTACAAATGAAAACTCTCAAACAGGTATAGGCAATGCAGGTTCAACTGCTTACGCATATCCGCAAAGAGTTATGAACAGTTCAGATACACCGCTTTCAGATATTATATCTGTTAAGGCATATTCGACTCATGCAGTTGCACTTTCAAAAGACGGTAGAGTATATGTATGGGGTGCAGTATCTGATAAGATTGGTCAGAACAGATCAAGACAGAATTATTATGCAAAACCATTGAGAATTACTAATGTACAAGCTATCGCAGCTGGTGAAAATCATACAGTAGCATTGAAGGCAGACGGTTCAGTTTGGACATGGGGTTCAAATGATTCAGGACAACTTGGATCTGATACATCATCAACTCCGCTACCTGTAATGGCAGAGGGTGTAAGCAGTGTAGTTGCAATCGCAGCCGGTGCAGATACATCTATTGCTCTTACAGCAGACGGCAGTGTATATACATGGGGTGGCGGCGAAAACACCGCAACAAAAGTTCTTGACAATGCTACTCAAGTAGACGCTAAGGGTGAACAATTCACCGCAGTATCGGTTGACGGCAGTGCATACGCATGGAATAAGAACGAAACTCCTACAAAGGTTGACGGACTAAGCAATGTTATTACATCTGCGGCTGGCGGTAATCACGCAATGGCAGTCCTTTCAGACGGTGATGTATATACATGGGGTGAAAACAGTAATTATCAACTTGGTGACGGCACAAATAATTATTCAGAATCACCGATTAAGGTAAATAAAGCGCCTGAAGGCATTCGTGTAACTAAGGCGGTTGTAGGTACAGTTTCGTACACAGATGACGCTAAGCTTCTATATGAATTTAATATTGAAAGCGGCGATGAGCTTGGTATTGACGGAGTTAAGAAGTTCGTTCCTTATCGTTTCAATGTACTTGGTACAAAGAGATGGGAAAATGTTATGAATTACAGACTTGAAGCTCTTGATTCAAATGTAGCAGTAGTAAATGGAAAAACAATTTCGACAGTATCAGGTCGTTACGGAACAACTTACATAAAGATTATTGAACTTAACGATGACGGAACTGACGGTGAAAACGTTGGATTTATAAAGGTAAATGTAATACCTAACGGTGCATTCACAGCGCCTATGGTTGCAGCCGGTACAGATTTTGTTATCACTCTAAAGGATGACGGAACTGTATGGTCATGGGGTTCAAACTTACATAATAAAGTAAGTGTGAAATCTGATGAATATGTAGATGTTGCAACACAAGTTGAGTTAAGTGAAAACACTGCTCTTACAAACGTTGTGAAGATTGCCGCCGGTGAAAGTCACGCTCTTGCACTTACTGCAGACGGTAAGGTTTACGCATGGGGCGGCGGTGAAAAAGGTCAGCTTGGTAATGGTTATAATGAAGATAGCAATTATCCGGTTCTTGTAAACGGAATTACAAATGCCGTTGATATTGCCGCCGGTGAAAATCATTCAGTTGCACTTATGGCAGATGGTACAGTTTACGCATGGGGCAGCAACGAATCAGGTCAAATCGGACATCAGCAAAAGGCAAGTTCTGTATACGGAACAAATGCCTCTGAACATTATAATGTACCTGTTATCGTAACAGACTTCGGCGAAACAAAACATCTTGAATCAATCGTTGGTATTTCAGCGGGCGGTAACCATACTTCTGCTCTTACAACAAGCGGTGTTGTATATACATGGGGTAGAAATGTAAACAGTCAGCTTGGTATGAACGATACAAATCCGGCAGATCGTTATGATGTTCCGAGAGAAGTTCTTGGAGATGCAGATTCAGAATTTAAGTATAACGTAGCTAAGATTTCGGCAGGCGATGAACATACAGCCGCACTTTCACAAAACGGAAACGTATGGACATGGGGTTATAACTACTATGGACGTCTTGGTGACGGTAGTGGTGAAACAAGAGCTATGCCTGGTAAGGTTGTAACAGCTCTTAACTACGAAACTTTCGATCTTGAAGGAATTGTAGATATAGACGCCGGAATTACTCACTCATTGGCAATCGCTGCAGACGGTTCAATTTACGCATGGGGCGATAATATGTACGGTGAACTTGGCGACGGTACAAAAGCACAGAAGTCAACGGCTGTCAAAGTTGTAAACGAAGATGGCAGTGACTTTAGCGGTGCAAACGGTATATCAGCCGGAAACGAACATTCTGTATTGTTCACAAATATGGGTGAAATCTATACATGGGGTCATAATGATCAAGGTCAACTTGGTACGGCTCTTGCAGACGGTGAAACGAGTGCATCTGTTCCTCAATGTATAGGAAGCAGTTCAGAAGGTTCAAAGGGACTTGTTATAACAAAGATTAATGTAACAGGTACACCTGTAGGTGAAACATACACAACAGTTCCGGAAAGTATTTCAATATTCCCAACTCAGAATGTTGCGGTAGATTTGAATACAATAAAGGTTATAACATCAATAAGCAGATTTAATGTTTATACATCAATGAGCACAGGAGGTTCAGGTGGATCAACTGTAAGTCCGAGCGATATAACAATCTCGACAGACAGTGATTTGTTAACAATCGACAATGCTACAGGTGTTATTTCACCTAAGACTGCTACAAGCTACGGTATTGCAAAGGTTACAGTTAAACATAACCCAACTCAATATACAAAGTCATTCAATATAGTTATTAAGCCTGAATATTCAGCAAATAAGTCTGCGACAATAGTAGGTGGCAGTGACTTTACGATAGCATTGAAAGCAGACGGCAGTGTATGGACATGGGGTAATAATACTCATGGACAACTTGGTAATGGCAAGGGTGGTAATAACGCACAAGTTATTAATCCGCAGCAAATCGCACTTTCAAATATCTCATCAGTTGCAGCCGGTAAAGAATTTGCAATGGCACTTACTGATGACGGTAATGTATATACATGGGGTGCAAACGAGTCAGGTCAACTTGGTATCGGTTCTGTTGATGATAAGTCAACTCCACAAAAGGTATCATTCGATTTGGCAGTAGGTGAATACATAATCAGAATTTCAGCAGGCGATAACTTCGCAATGGCACTAACAAGTGCAGGTGACGTTTATGTTTGGGGTAATAATGATTACAGCCAGATGGGTCTTGGAAATACAATGGCTCACAGCGACTTCTATTCACCGAGCAAGATAGAAAGCATCACAGGTGCAACAATGATTACAGCCGGAGCAAATCATGCAATGGTTTATGCTGTAGGTAAGGTTTATACATGGGGTGCAAATGACTCTGGTCAGCTTGGTAAGGGCACAGATACATTCAGTGCGTCAACCGACGGTGTACCGAAAGAGATAAATATTCCGACTTCAATAGCTACAGTCGATCAGATTATTGCTCGAGGTGATTACTCAGCTATAATTTCAGACGGTAAAGCTTATCTATGGGGTGCAAACGGAAATTATCAATTAGGTAATAACTCTGATACAAATGTATTGTCAGTACCTGATACTGCATTGAATATTGAAGAAAATATTCAAGCTATGGCATTGGGTTACAGTCATATCGTTGCTATCACAGAAAAAGGCAATGTATATGCTTGGGGTAACAATACATTAGGTCAGCTTGGTTTAAGCACAAATGCAAATGAATATAAGACACCTAATAAGGTTTACTCAGGTGCAAGTTCACAGACTAACCAATATATGATAAATATGTGGGGTGTAGGTGCAGGCTATAATACATCATTTGCAGTTGCCTCAAACGGTATCGTATACGGTTGGGGTCAAAATGACAACGGACAACTTGGTATAGGCACAAGAGCAGACGTAAATCTTGCTAATACAGTTAAGCTAAGTGATAAGAACGGTTTGACAATAACAAATGCGTACGTTACAGGAAGTACAAATGTTACATATGATAGCAATAACCCACTTCCTTATAACGTAACAATCACACCGGACGATACACTTACAATAAGCAATAATTCAATAACAATGGCGGCAGCCGATAATGACTTTAACTTGTTCGCATCAAATGATTCACAAATCAGTATCGCAGACAGTGCAAATATAAGATTCTATTCATTAGATCCTTCTATTATGTCTGTAAATGAAACAACAGGTGTTGTTACATTAAGCGATGCAACAAAGGAAAGACGTTACGGAACAACTGTAATCAAAGTTGTTGAAACAACAGAAAATCTTGTATCATATATTAAGGTTGCAGTAAGAGATAACGGAAAACCTCAAGCTGAAACAGGCGTATTTGCGTCACCTTATAATGATGACGGTACAAGAATTATGGTCAAGAATGACGGAACCATTTATACATGGGGAAGTGACAATAAACTTGGTCAGCTTGGTAGAACGGGTGATACAACCGAACCTGCACAAGTTAAGGGCAATAACCTTGATACAAACAAGGTTGTTCAGGCAGCAGTAGGTAATTCGTTTGTTGTAGTTCTTACTTCAGACGGCGCAGTATATTCATGGGGTGTTAATACATCAGGTCAAAATGGTTACGGATATGCTAAGTCATATAATAGAACACCGGTAGCAACAGCAATTCCTCGAGGAAAAGTTATTACACAAATTGCAGTCGGTGAAAGTCATGTAATTGCACTTTCAAGCGATGGCGATGTATATGCTTGGGGTAATAACGATAACGGACAGCTTGGTATAGGTATAAAGATACAACGTGAACTTACACCGACATTACTTCCTATAACAGAAAAGGTTGTACAGATTGCCGCAACAGGCAAAGGCGGTGCAGCTTTGACTGAGGATGGTCATGTATATGCTTGGGGTAACGGTAACTTATCTGCTGAACTTAAAGCAGAAGGTGAAAGTGCCGGCGATACAGATCATAAGCTACAGAATATTGTAAGACTTGCGTCAGTAGGAAATGTATTTACAGTTTCAGACGCAAACGGTACAACATACGCATGGGGCGAAGGCTCAGTTCACGGTAAAGAAATTTCATCAGACGAACCTGTTTCATATGATGAAATGAAGGTATTGAACTTGAATGTTGTTTATGCTCAGGTTAAAGAAAACGATGAAGTTACAAGAGCATATACAATGTCTAATCCATTACCGACATCACTTGAACTTACAAGCAATCAAATTCTTCAAATTGCAGGCGACTCAGTTTGGGGTAGTGCAAATATTGAATCTTCATCTGTATATGACAGAGTAGGCTATGAAATGACTACTGACAGATTGACATTTACATCAAGTAATCCGTCAGCAGTTACAGTTGACTCAAACGGTGTTGTTACAGGTATGGGCAGAATTGATAGTTCTGTAATAACAGTAACAGATAAGATTCTTGGAAGTTCGTACTCATTCACTGTAAGAGTTGCTCAAAGCGCAGATACAGAGATTACAGTTCCGATGATTGTATCGGGATACGGACATACATTGGCACTTCGTGCAGACGGAACAGTTTGGGCATGGGGTGACAATACATACGGACAACTTGGTGACGGTACATACGGAACATCAAATGTAGATAAGTTTGTTCCTCGTCAAGTTCGTATAGGTCAAAATGAAAGCAATACAAAGTTGCTTACAAACATAAAATATGTTGCAGCAGGTGCAAACAGTTCAGCTGCAATAGATCAAGACGGTCTACTTTATGTATGGGGTAATAATGATAACGGACAACTTGGTGTTGACGGAAAGATAGTTGCATATCCGACACTTGTCGAAGCCCTAAAGGATAATCCGGCTACACCAAACGCTGATGAAACAATTCTTGTTTCGGCAGTTGAATTGAGCGAAAGCCATACAATTATCATTGACGCTTTGACAAAGAGAGCGTATACATGGGGTAAGAACGATCATAATCAGCTTGGTTATCAGCAGAGTATACTAAATAACGGTAAGCCTATGACTTCACCGTCAACTGAAAATTATGCTAAGGAGGCTCACCTTGTAACAAGAGATAAGGGTGACTTGAACTTCCTTGAAGTAGCATCTGGTAAGAATCATTCAGTTGGTATAGTTATTCCTGCATCTGAGGCAGAAACTGCTACTCAAGGTACAGTTTATGCTTGGGGTGATAATACATACGGTCAGCTTGGTCAGAACACAAGTGGTTCATCAAGCGCAGTATTACAAGCTGTTAAGAAATCAAACGGTGAAAGCATTACAAATGCAGTTGCAGTTGCCGCAGCCGATAACTATTCACTTGCATTAACGGCAGACGGAATAGTTTACGCATGGGGTGATAATACATACGGAGTAATGGGCAACGGTACAAAGGGCGGTATACAGAAATCAGCTGTAGCCGTAGCCGGAGTAACAGGTGACGGTACTCTTGAAGGTATTTATGCAATAGCCGCATCACCGAAGACAGCTGTAGCAATAAGCAAAGACGGTCACGTTTATAGCTGGGGTAATAATGATAATGGTCAGATAGGTGACGCAACTCACTTTGAAAGACTATATCCTGTAATGCAGAGTGATATTAACAATGCAAAGGCAGTTTCAGCAGGTGACGGATATACAGTTGTTCAAACAACAAGCGGAAATATGTATGCTTGGGGTAAAAACGACTCAGGACAAATCGGTAACAGTACGTTCGATGAACAACTTGTTCCGGTTGCAGTCGGTGCAAACTCTAAGTTAACAATAAGAAAAGCAGGTATTGTTACTAATACACAGGCAGGTTCAATCGTAACATCAGCAGAATTTGCAATGTTCAGCATGCTTGAAGAAAGCGATATTGTTGAAATGAACGAAGTATATTCTGCCGGCGATGATATTAGCCTACAAAGCTTTGAAAGTGTAGATTATGATACTGAAAACTATGTACCGAGAACAATTACATTGACAAATGATGCGTCAGGCAACATTCAGCAATTTGTTCTTGATAAGAATGCAGTATATGATGAAATGAGATTCTATCTAAATACTGATTCTGAAACAGGTAATGATGAGTTTAAGGTAGAAGACATCTATATGATACCTGCTGATACAAGCTTGTTCAGTGTAGACGATAACTGGATTGTTACACCTACACAAAAAGCTATTGACAGCAAGTATGCCGTTACAACACTTATTGTTCAAGACAGAACAAGAAATATCGCACAAACATTTGAATTGGAATTCAGAGCGACAAAGCGTGACGATGAGGAATTCGGTAAAGATATATTAGCCGCACCGATGGTTGCGTCGAACAGCTTTAATTCAATAGCATTGATGTCAGACGGAACAGTTTGGACATGGGGAGATAATACATACGGACAACTTGGTAATAACTCAGTAACTCCTTCTTCAATGCCGGTTCAAGTTCGTAACCCTATAAGTGACGGATACCTTGACGGAATAGTTAAGGTTGCACAAGGTAAGTACCACAGTGTAGCACTTACATTAGACGGTAAGGTTTACACATGGGGTCATGGTGCAGACGGTCAGCTTGGTACAGGCAATACATCAGATAGCCTAATTCCGGTTGCAGTAGTAACAGGCGCATCAACTTCTGAAACAGAAGATGCACAATATTTGACAGACATTGTTGATATAACAGCCGGCGACGACTTTACAGCAGCTCTTGATAACAAGGGTCGTGTATGGATGTTCGGTAATAATGCATCGGGCTTGCTTGGAATAAGTAAGACAGATGATATTCAGAAATATCCTCAAAGAGTTCTTGCAGGTAAGAGCAAGAGTACAACAATGTATCTTGAAAATATCGTATCTATCGCGGCAGGTGCACACCATATGCTTGCTCTTGATAAGAATGGCAGTGTATGGGCATGGGGCGATAACAGCAGAGGTCAGTTGGGTGAAGGAACATACGAAGATGTTCTTGAGGCTGACGGAACTAAGACAAGCGCAACAACAAGAACTATTCCGGTAGCAGTTGATATTCAAGATGTTGAAAAGATTTATGCAGGATATAATAATTCTGCGGCAATTAAGACAGACGGTACTCCATGGGCATGGGGCGATAACAGTTACAGCCAGGTAGGTAATAACAGTACAGCTGATGCAGTAGCTGTTCCGGCTCAGGTTATGTATGAGTACGACAAGGAAAATCATATCGGTGTACTTCTAACAGACATCAGACAAATCTCTGTCGGAAAAGAACATATGAACGCATTGACACGTTCAGAAAAGAACGTTGTTACATGGGGTAAAAATTTGAATACAATCACTTCAGCAAGTGGTATTCAAACAAATAAGATGGCAGTAGAGTTGCTTGATGACCTTGATAATAACAGTGTTGTTACAGATACAATTATGATTGCGTCGGGTGATAACACATCTGCAATACTAAGAAGTAACGGTGACGTTTACTCTATCGGTAATAATGCAAACGGTCAACTTGGCGACGGTACAGCTGTTGATAAGGATATTCCTGTCCTTGTTGGTATAGGCAGAAGTGCTGATACTGTTATGATGAATAGCGGAGCAATAATCAGACGTGACGCAAACGGTGATTATACTGATATTACAAAGCAGTACACAGACGATGATCCAATGCCTTACGAGGTAAATATTCTTAGAAGTGAAATCCTTTCAATAGATATGAATGAAATATTCGTTGAAAGAGATCCAAGCTTTAACTTGATAACAGGTTCGTTTAAGGTTAGAGATAACGGTTATACATTCAAGTCACTTGACGAAAGTGTAGCAATTGTTTCAAATGATGGTGTAGTTACACCGGCAGATCAAACAAGTGCAATAGCTCTTGGAACAACATATATTGTTGTAAAGGGTAATGAAACAGGCGCAACAGGAATTATCAAGATTAACGTTATGCCAATGGATGTTCAGTTTGAACAAGGCGAAACAGTTATAAGAGATGACAGTAAAGTTTACCCATATGTAGCTGTAGGCGGTAAGACAATGGCAGCCGTTACAGACGGCGGTGTACTATATACATGGGGTGACAATACATACGGTCAACTTGGTATAGGACTTACAAGCGACGCAACACCATATTCAACAACACCGACAGTTGCAATAAATGGTAACGTTAAGAAGGTCGTTGTAGGTGACGGATTTATGGTAGCCGTTACAATAAACGGTGAAGTATATGCTTGGGGTAGAAATGATAACGGTCAACTTGGAAACAGTACAAAGGATAACTCGATTTCTCCTGTAAGAGTAGAAGGAATTGATAACGTAGTAGACATTGCAGTTGGCTTGAATCATACATTATTGCTTACAAACACAGGCGATATATATGCATTCGGTGACGGAAGCAACCATCAGGTAATTCCTGAATTAACAGAAACAGCTTTGACACCGCAAAAACTACATATTAAGAGTTCTTTGGAAATTGCGGCAGTATATGCTGACAATAATACAAGTTATGCACTTACAAGAAACGGTGACATAATCGCATGGGGCGAAAATACATCGTATAAGTTTGGTGACGGCGATTACTACGGTAACGGTATAGCATATGCAGATATAGCTGAAAAAGCAGTTACAATGTCTGCGTCAACAAACAGTGTACTTGCATTGTCAGAAACAAGCCATGTATGGGCATGGGGCAGTAATAACCATAACCAACTTGGTATGTATCTAAAAGACGATAATACATATGAAACTGTTGTTGAAAATCCAACTCTTTCAGATGTATATAATGAAACTGTTGAAGGTGAAGATTGGACTCCGAACGGTGTAACAGCCGGTGAAAGTGCATTCGTAACTTATATAAACGGACATTCAAGAGTTCGTGGTAATAACCAAATTGACGACAAGAACGGTGGTCAACTTGGTATAGATACAGTAAATGATGCAGACGGAAACGCATATTATCCTGACGTAAAAGATAATGCAGTTGTATTATTGCACGCAGGTGACAGTGATCCGGATCACCATTATGAACCGTTCAACGGTGCAAAATCTATTGCGGCGGCAGCAAACGGTGCGAATGGCGTTATCTTCGATAGTATAGGTAAAATCTATGCTTGGGGTGATAACACAAGAGGTCAGATTGGTGACGGTACACAGGATAATCGTGAATATCCGGCGGCTGTACTTATAGACGGCGGCGGAGCTTATATTGATTTTGCAGAGGCAACATTGACACGAAATGATATATCAGACATACCAATTCATATGTTCTATGATACTATTATGCGTGATAATGGTACTCTTGAAACAGCAGTAAGACAAAACGATGTAATCCAGATTGATCTTGACAATGTAGTAGGCGTTATAGGCTTTACACTATTCGGTGAGTCTGCTTATAAACCGACAGGATTGACATTCGAGTCACTAAATACTGAAGTGGCAGAGTTTGAGGCTAATCCAAACGGCGGAAATAACACAACAGGTAAATTGTATATTAAGCAAAAGACTGGCGTAACATATCTTGTTGCAAAGGATTCAAGAGGCAATACAGGTACAATTAAACTTAATGTTATTCCGGCAGGTAATGACAGAAGTAACGTTATGCCGATGATTGCAGTAGGTGAAAACCACACTATTGCACTTCGTTCAGACGGAACAGTTTGGTCGTGGGGTAATAACTCATACGGTCAATCAGGTAACGGTAGCAAGTCTTCATATACTACAATTCCTGTACAGGTACTGAAACGTGAAAATGCTACAGCAAGTCCGAGTGCATTGACAAATGTAATCAAGATAGCAACAGGCGGAAATCACAGCTTGGCTCTTACAAGTGATGGTCATGTATATGCATGGGGTACAGGTGTTAAGGGTGCTCTTGGCAACGGTTCACAAACTGAATTCAATGTACAGAAGTACGCAGTAAGAGTTTATGGAACGACAAGATCTTATTATCTTGGTGACAGTGCCGAAGGTACAGTTACTGAATCGATTTACGGCTCAAGAATTATTGATATTGCGGCTGCAGGTACAGGCTCTGATTCAAAAGAGGGTACAAAGCAGTATTCATATGCAATCGATGCAGACGGCAATATCTTTGGTTGGGGTTATAACTATAAGGGAGTTGTTTCACCGCAGGATACATATAATGCGAAGATGACTCTTCCGAGAAATATCACAACCAGAAATACAATTCTTAAGAGTGCAAGAAAGCTTATCCCTGATAAACTCGGAGATACAATGCACGTCTTAAAGGCTGACGGTCAGATTATTACATGGGGTGATAATTCAAACGGCATTTACGGTATAGGCGAAAATATTTCGACATCACCAAGCCGTGCATCACTTCCTGAAAAAGCAATAGCTGCATTTGGCGGTACAAATAATATTATGGCTATACTTATGGACGGCGGTGTAGCTATGTGGGGTGACCTAAGACAAGGTCAACTTGGATATGGTAGCGACAGTCCTGAGTATTTGACAGTAGAAAAGACACCGGTAAGAGCATACAACTTTGAATGGGCTCAAAGAGGTGCATTCCCACTTAGCGGTGATATATCTGAGTATGTTCAGGTAATCTATGCAAACGGCGGTCAGAACGATGATGGTTCTTACAGCAGTGAAAACTTGTGGTCAGCAGGTATGTATGGAGCTATGCTTGGACGTGGCACAGAACATGATAACGAAATTCTTCCGGTAGGCAGAGTTCTTGCAGGAAAGACAGACGTTAGCGGATACGTTAAGAATGTAATTCTTGTATCAAACGGCAGAACAAACAGTGATATATCTGTAATTACAACAGATAATGGTGCCGTATGGGCATATGGTATTAATGAAAACGGAATAATCGGTGACGGAACAACGGTTGACAGATATGAACCGGCTCGTGTCGGAACTGCATACTTCTTGTTTGATAAGTATACATATTCACTAAGAGTTGATGACGTAGAAGAACCAAAACGTCCTACAATATCTTCATTCAACTTGTTGAGCGGTGCAGAAGGTACTTCAACAGAAGAAGTTGAATTGAAGTGGCAGACATGGGATGGTAGCAGTGACATCGTTGAGGTAGATTCTTCAACAGGTAAGCTTACAGGTAAGAAGGAAGGAACAACATATGTAATCGTATCACTTGCCGATGATTCATTGACAGTTGGTACATTTAAGGTAGAAGTTCGTCCGAAAGATTCAAGAATCGGCGGATCGGATACTGACAGCTATATGGATAGTGTTGCTTATCCACAGGTTGTATCCGGTACAAATACAACGTACGCACTAAAACCAAACGGAACTGTTTGGGCATGGGGCGGTAACGAGTATGGTCAGCTTGGTAGCGGACAAATCTTCGGTACAGCAATTTACCCTCAACAGGTAAGCATAAAAGATGAAAACGGCGATAACGTAAGAATAGTTAAGATTGCAGCTGCAGGCGACAGTGCTCTTGCTATAGATACAACAGGTCATGTATGGGCATGGGGCAGAAATGATAGCGGTCAGCTGGGTATAGACAGTACGTCAGTTAAGGTAAGTACACCTGAACGTGTTAAGATTGGTGAACAACCGTCTTATGGTGATGACGCATTGTCCCAAGCCGGCTATATGTCAAACATTGTCGATATAGCAATCGGCGGACTTACAAATGATGCAATGTTTGCATTGTTTGTAGAGGACGGCGGCGTTGTATACGGCAGTGGTAATAATGCTTATAATCAAATAAGTATGGAAAGCGGCGTCAATAACTATCAAGCACCGATAAGAGTAACTGATTCAGTTGCACAAGTTGCAATCGGAAACAGTGCAACATCTCATATGCTTAAATTTGACGGTTCTGTATATTCACAAGGTAAAGGTACAAGATATGAGTACGGTACAGGTGAAAACATAGATAACGTTGATTTCAGAGCCGGAACTGCTGAAATGGAAAATCGTGTAATGGCGATTGCAGCCGGTAGCGAAAATGTAATGGCAATTACATATGCTCTTGCACAAGACATAACTGTTGATACAGACGTAACAGGTAGTGTTTGGGTATGGGGTGCAAATAAGAACGGTGAATTCGGCGAAATGAAACTTGACGTTACTAAACCGACAAAGCTTGCAGAAATTTCAAATGCAGTGCTTATCGGCGGTGGCAAAAGCTTGTATATCGTGGATTCAAACGGAACACCTATTATGGGCGGACTTGCTTCAAGCGGTCAGCTTGGTGTAGGCGGATTGTCAAGTGATGTTTATACTCTATCGGGTAAATCCAATGTTGTAAGAACAGACGGACAAATCGCATCAAATGTACTTAGTATGACATCATCTGTTGGTGGCGTACATTCAGCTTATGCTGACAGTGACGGTTATGTATGGGCATTCGGTAAGAATGACAAGGGTCAGATTGCAAATCAAGATGTAACATCAGACTTTACAACAGCATCAATGGTTGGCTCTGACTTGATTATAACTCTTGATTCAAACGAAATACTTGTTAAGAAGAATCAAGAATCAAAACGTATAGGTATGACAGCACATCAAGGCTTTAATCTATATGAAGATGAACAGCCTGTAAATGTCAGCACAACATACAGAGTCCTTGACAGTGACATAGCATCAGTAGATGGATATGGTCAGGTAAGTGCAGAAAGCACAGGAAAGACATATGTAGAGATCTCTGCAAGAGGCGATGATAATGCCGAAAAGAGAATGTATGTACATATTATATCTCTTCCTGACGATACAGAAGTTAAGGCAGAAAATGCAGATGAAGAATATATTGCTTATCCGCAGATTTCAGCCGGAGATAACTTTATTCTTGCACTTCGTGCAAACGGTGATTTGTACGCATGGGGCGATAATACTTATGGTCAACTTGGTCTTGGATTAGGTCGTGTCGGCAGTATCGATATGAAACCTCAGAAACTTAATGTAACAAAGACTGTAACTGAAATAACAACAGGTGCAGACGGCGAAGACGTTGTTACATCAAGAGAAGTTCCTGTTAAGTTCACAAAGATTGCCGCAGGTCCTGACTTCGCAATGGCTATAGACGTTGACGGTAACTTGTATACATGGGGCAGAAACAATAACGGTCAGATTGGTAACGGTACAGATACTTCTGACTTTATAGACGAAAAGAATCCATCAGAGGTATCAAACAAGGAAACACTTGTTCCATCACCTCAAATGGTTGCATACTTCACTGATTATAATGTAGTAATGCAAGACATAAGTGCCGGCGGAAGCGTAGGCAACAGTTATGCAATGGCATTATCATCAAACGGTGACGTATTTGCATGGGGTTCAAATAAGTTTAAGCAAGTAGAAAATTCTGATAACGAAATCGTTTCAACACCTGTTTATGTTCCTGTATCAAGAATGACATCAATAGCTGCAGGTAAAGGAGATGAATTTACAACAAGCTATGGTGTTCAGGAACTTGGTAAAGTTCTTGCATGGGGTAGTAACGAAAACTCAGAAATGGGCGAAGGTGTGATAGACAGCGTTACAGGACAGGCAATAGTAAGCGGTGGCGGACTTGAAAATATCCGTGTGCTTGAAGTTGCAGCCGGTAACGGTAACGCAGCTGCCCTTACAGAAAATACAACAAATAACTCATACGAATATTATGTATGGGGTAATAATGACAATTATCAGACAGGTATCACTACAAATACTCTACCTATAAGCACTCCTGTAAAGAATACTGATATGAGCCAAACTATTGATATAACAAGCGGCAACGCATCAATGATGGTACAGAAGGGTACAGGTACAGTAAATGTAATCGGTGACAATACAAACGGTAAACTTGCAGTCGGAAACAATAATAGTGTAAATGAAATTGTTGCGGCTAAGATTACAGACGGCACAGACTTTACCGGCGTATTGGCGGCTGCGGTAAGCAGCAACGGCGGTATGTCAGCATTCATTATGCAGGACGGTTCAATCAGAACAGTAGGTAATAATGAACGTGGACAATTAGGTGATGCAATTCTTGATAATGAATTGTATCCTGTTGAAGTATATTCGGGAATTATCAAAGTAGACGGCGTGGACAGCAATAATGCTGTACTTGCAAATGCCGGAGCGGCTCCTGGTCGAGTATATCTTACAATGAATAAGTTTAATGTATTCGACAAGCGTGTTACAAATACAAACTTCAAAGCAACATCAACAAATCCTGACGTTGCGGAGATAGATAATGACGGTAACATTACTTATAAGTCAGTCGGTTCTGCAAGAATGGTTGTATACGAAGAAAATTCAGGAAAATACTCATTGTTCGATGTAAATGTACTTCCTAATGTTACTGATGTAACAACATCAGTTCAACCAATGGTTGTGACAGGAAATCAATTTACTCTTGCTCTTGCAAGTAACGGTCATGTATATACATGGGGCGATAACTCAAGAGGACAAGCAGGATTTAATACAACTAAAAAGACAATTAACGAACCTACAGAAGTTCTTGTAAACGGTAAACCTATGGAAAATATAGTTTCTGTTGCGGCAGGTGATAACTTCTCACTTGCAGTTGACAAAGACGGAAACGTATGGTCATGGGGTAGAAATGACGCCGGTGTAGGACAGCTTGGTAGAAAGCTATCATCGGGAACAAGCGTATATTCACCGAGAAAGGTATATGACGTTGCACCGACTCCTTCAAACGGAGCAATGGGAAATACATATCTTGGCGGTGAAAATACAGGTAAGGTAGTTAAAGTCTTTGCATCCGGTTCAACAGCGGCGGCAATCACAGAAGAAGGCACTGTATATGTATGGGGTAGCAACAGATACGGTCAACTTGGTATCGGACATGATGCTATAACAGAAAGTTCAGCAAGCTCAAATAAGAATATACCGTATAGAATGTATGGTATTGACGATGCTGTTGATGTAGTAATCGGTGAAAAGAATATTGCGATTATAAATCGTGACGGTACAGTTTATATTACAGGTAGCAACGAAACAGGTGTTCTTGGAAACGGCGAAGTTTGGAGTACAGGCAGTGCAAATAACGGATACAACAGAACAATACCTCTTCCTGTACTTGATACAGATATGAAAGCACTTACAGGCGTTGTGAATGGAGCATTAGGCCCTGAACATGCAATATTGAACTTGTATCAATACAAGAAATCTACTGATGCAGAAGGCAACGATACATCAGACTTTGCAAACGAAGTATATGCTTATGGTAATAATAAGAACGGTGTTCTTGGAAATGGTGTAGCATATACAAACGGTACATTCTCTGATGAAAACGGAACGACTGTAACAGAAGATGCTCTTGGTAACGAAGTTAAGAAAACAGTTGTATTCCCAACAGATAAGAGCATTGCAAGAGTTCAGGCTTGGAAGTCTGAAACATATGTTGACGAATCAGGCAACTTGCTAACAAGAGATGTAGCTGAGCCTATGAGTGGCGTATACAGCGTATTCGCCGGTGACTACTTCAGTGGTGCTGTTACAAATAGCAGTAACGTTTATATGTGGGGTACAAATGTATACGGTGGAATTGAAACAGGTGTACTTGGAAATAAGACTAAGAATGCTAATCAATATAAGGCAAGACTTGTTTATAAGGATGATACATCAAGTGATAGACTTGATACAATCGTTCAAGTTTCATCAATCATAAACGGTGAACACATTGCGTCAATCTCTCGTGACGGTGTTGTATATACATGGGGTTATAACAATAGATTCCAACTTGGCGATAAGAGTCAGGAAACTTCTGTTGTTCCGGTGGTTGCAGGTAATGCAAAGATGTCTATTATGCCTCCTACAGCAACGTTGGCAGTTGACGGTAAAACAACAATTACGATTACAGGCGCAGATATGTTCTCAGTTTATACAGATCTTGCTTCAAGTGTAGGTACATTTGAATGGAAGGTATTGGATGACTCGATTGCAAAGGTTACTGTTGACAGTCAGCAGCCTAAGACTGCAAACATAACAGGCGTTACAGAAGGTGAAACAAGAGTAGTTGCAACTAATACAATTACTCAACAAACTGTATTCAGCCGTATTATCGTAACTGAAGATATAACGTATGCACAGATTCAGCTTGGTAAAGACTTCACAGTTGCCCTTAAGAAAGATGGTACATTGTGGGCATGGGGTAATAATGAAAACGGCATGACAGGTACAGGAAGTAAGCAAAGTATGCTTACAATTCCGGTACAGATCGATTCATATTACGCAAGTGTTAACGATGCGGCACAAGAAATTGCAACACCTATGGAAAATATTCTAAGCGTTGCGGTTGGTGAAAACCATGCTATAATTATCGGTCAAAGCGGTAAAGTATATGCTTGGGGTGACAATACATACGGTCAGTTAGGTGTTAACCCTATACTTATAAAGAATACAAACAGACCTATCCTTGTAGAACTTGATGAAAACTTTGCATCACAGATTATAGACGTTTCTGCCGGTGCATATCATACTGTAGCCGTAACGGCAACAGGTGAAGTTTATACATGGGGTAGAAATAATAAGGGTCAGCTTGGCAGAAAGACAGTGACTGAAGATAACGATCCTACAAATTTTGTTCCTGAAAAGATGAAGGGCGTCGGTGAAAGTAATCTAAGCGGTGTTGTAATGTCAGCGGCAAGTAAAGAAGCAACAGCTGTCCTTATTGCAAACGGTACAGTTTACACAGTCGGCGGAAACAGCCACGGTGAACTTGGTACAGGTATAAGTAAGAGTGTTGAATACAATACTCAGCTTGAAAAAGTAACGACAATCAGAAAAGAAGATGAAGCATCTGAAAATCAGGAAGAATTAAACAATGTTACAAGAATCGTAGGTAAGGGTTATAACTTCGTTGCAATTTCAACGAAGTACCATTACACAGGTAACACAAATCCTGACGGAACTCCGGAATATGTATATGACAGAAACAGAAGAGTTTATACATGGGGTGACGCATCATCTTCACAACTTGGTACAGGAAGCTTTATGCCATATGCAGATCCAAGCATTAATCCTGGTGTTATCTTGGGTCAAACGTCGACATATTATTCAAATGTACCGGTAGAAGTTACAATGAATCCTGATGACAGTCAGTTTAACGTAGCTGATGAAGACACAGGTGAACCAAGTATTTACCTACATAATATAGCTAATGTATCAATCGGCTATTATGAAACAGAAGACGGTCAGAGTAAGACTCATATCATGGCTATTGACAGAAAGCATAATGCTTTTGCATGGGGTAGCAATGAATACGGTGAACTTGGAGTCGGCGGTATAACTAATCTAAATGCAGCATATCTTGTTCCAAACTTGTATTATGAAGAAGACGGAACAACTCCTGCAAACAGAGCAATAATCGGTGTCGGTTCTGGCGGTATGCACTCAGCCGCATTCCTTGATGACGGATTGGTTTATACATGGGGTCAGAACGACAGCGGTCAGCTTGGTAATTTCACAAGAGATGCAAGTGAATACCCTGGCATTGTTGATGAAGAATACATCGCTCTTGGAAATTACGATATAGTTCTTGATGATGAACAAGATGCAAACGGCGACTTTGTAAATACAATTACAGTTCCTGCGGCATATATGCGTTCATTCAGTTTGGGCAGACAGATTGACTTTGAAAAGACAAAGAAACTTGTATTCGAGTCATTCAATGATAATATAGCATCTGCTCAAAAGGTTGACGGAGATCTTTCTGATTATGACATCAGCTATACAAAGATTACACCGGCTCATTACGGTGAAACAAAGATTATAGTTAGATACATTGACGAAGATAATCCGGAAAATAATAAGTCGGCAGTAGCTAATGTTACTGTGCTTGGTCACGCTGATGACTACAGAACTGCACCTCATATGGGTAGCGGCGATGAATTTACAGTTGCATTGAAAGCTGACGGTACAGTATGGACATGGGGTAAGAATACAGAAGGTCAGCTTGGACAAGGCGGACGTACTTCTGATAGAAATATCATTCCTACACAAGTAACATTCAGCGGTCTTGCATCAAATGCGTATATAACAAAGATTGCAGTAGGAAAAGCTCATGTAGTCGCACTTGATTCAGACGGAAACATCTGGACATGGGGTGACAATACATACGGACAACTTGGTGTAGACAAGACAACAACATATTCGACAAAGCCTGTTAAGGCAGGTGTATTTGACGGCATAAATTATCTAAAGAATATCGAAATCGCAGATATATTTGCCGGTGAATACAGTAGCTTTATCGTAACAGAAGGAACATCAAATATTACAATAGCTAAGAAGAATGATGGTTCAAGAGTTACAGTACCTTTGGGAATTAACAGAAATACATTTGCATTCGGTAATGCGGCAATAGATATTGACACCGGAGAATATACCGGTGACGGCTATGGTGCAAAACCGACACAAATGAGTATTGTTAAAAAGGTAAGTAAGATAAGCGGCGGATATGTATTAAAGACAAGCGGTACTGTTTGGGAACTACCTACAGACCCTACAAGTCCTGAATTTAAGATATTCAAGGGTGAAAACAATTCTGTAAATAACATTGTTGATATTTCATCTAAGTCAGCTGATGATCATACACTTGCACTTAATGCAGAAGGTTATGTACTTGCATGGGGTGCCGGTTCATACGGACAACTTGGTAACGGTCAATCTGACAACGGTAATATGAATAATCCTGAATTTGTTTACCTTGACAGTGATAAGACTCAACTACTTGAAAATGTTATAAGCGTATCAGCCGGTGATAAACACAGCGTTGCACTTGTAATCGAAAAGAACGATGCAAGCGATAATAAGGGCGTTGTTTATACATGGGGTAGCAATGAGTTTGGTCAGATCGGCAGAACAGATGTCGGCGGTAAAGTATCACTACCTGTTAAGACTGTTTATACAGATGATGCAGACGATTTCTCAATAATCGCAATAGATGCCGGATATGGTGCTACATCAACACTTCAGTCAACAGGATATATGTGGACATACGGTCTAAACAATAATGGACAACTTGGTAACCTTGATGTTGATAATACATCAGTACCGGTACTTGTAGGTAAGGGTGAAATTAATGTAACTCCTTCTGAACTTACTATCAGAAAGGGTGATACAGTTGAAATCAACCCATTGTTGACAATCAGTGCAACAGACGCATTTAACTTGTTAGGTCTAACAGGTACGGGCTCAACAAATGTAACATACACATCATTGAATAAGGATATACTTACAGTATCAGAATCAGCACCTCAAACAATGACAGGTGTTAAAGCCGGTAAGGCTAACCTAAAGGTTACAAGTGGCGGAGTTTCGGCTTACGTTGTTGTAACAGTTTCAGGTGGCAGTGAAGATGATAAGTATACACCGATGGTTGCAGCCGGTGAAGGATTCACAGTTGTTCTAAAAGCGAACGGCAGTGTATGGACATGGGGTGACAACTCATCAGATCAACTTGGCAGAAGTACAGCAGATACAATCGGTATGGTATCTATTGCCGAAGACGTAATGTACATTGCAGCCGGTAAGAATTCAGCTTATGCGGTAACATATAAGAAGAATGCAGACGGCAGTGAAGAAAGCAAGCTTTACGCATGGGGCGATAATACATTCGGTCAGCTTGGCGGCGGAACAACAGCGGCTAAGTCAGTAACTCCTGTTGCCGTAACAGGTCCTAACGGAAAAGTTATGACAAATGTCAAGAGTGTATCAGTAACAGATAACAGTGTTCTTGTTCTTACAAATGACGGATTTATATATGGATTCGGTGAGATGTTCGTATACAACTCAAGAAAGATTGCTCAAATTCCAAACCTTACAGGCGTTGCACAAATCAGCGGAATGTACGCTCGTACAACTGGCGGTATGGTATGGAGGATTGATGAATCAGGAAGTCCGCAGAAGGTTTCAATAAAGAAGAATAACAGTGATGTATCGGCTGTTAAGATAGTGGCAGGTAGAGATCATTTGCTTATTCTTGATGAAGACAGCAGAGTTTGGGCATATGGCGATAATACATACGGTCAAATCGGTAACAGTGAAAATGCGGAAAGCAATGCGGTACAAGTTAAGATAAGTGAAAACGAATACTTAGTAGATGTATCGGATATTGTGGCAGGTCAATATTCTTCATACGCAGTTAAGACAGAAACATTAGCCGATAAGACAAGCAAATCAACAGTATACGGTTGGGGCGACAACAGTTCAGGACAGCTTGGCAAAGACCCGGCAACAAATGAACGTATGTCAGTTGCAACAATCATAGATTCAGCTCCTTCAAACATCGATGTAATTTCAGCCGGATATAATCAAGTATACTTGATTGATTCAGATGGTAGAGTTTGGGGCGAAGGTGAAAATGCTCTTGGTCAGCTTGCAAACGGTGAAACACAAAACAGCAGTAAGTTTGTTATCTGCGGTGACAGTCAGATTGAAATTAATAAGGTAGACGAAGACGGTAACATTATCTCTTCAGGCTACGGTACAATCTATGTCAAGAAGGGTGAACTGGCAGACTTACAGGCATCATTTGAGGCATTCAACGTTTACACCGCTAAGGCAGGTGCAAATACTGATTATAACTTCAAATATGATGTTAAAAATAACGGAATGGTAGTCGATGACGCTGTTCTGTCAGTTCCTAAAAACGGAAAGAGTATTGAGGCACTTAAAGAAGGAATTGCATATGTCAAAGTAACAGAAAACGAAAGCTTGAATAAGACATCATTTGCTAAGATTGTAGTTCTTCCACAAGATGCTGATTATGACTTCCAACCAAAAGTACAGGCAGGAACAAACCATACAATAACTGTACGTTATGACGGCAGTGTATGGGGATTCGGTGTTAACACACACGGACAACTAGGTACAGGCAACACAGATACAAGTGATAAACCGGTAGCGGCATTTACAACATCAAAGATTTACGTTGATGCTGACGCAGGATATGATCATACACTTCTTCTTGATAAAAATGGCGTTGTATGGGCAGCCGGTAATAATGACCGCGGTCAGCTTGGTATAACAACTGCTGACGGTGAATCACATATCTTCACAAGAGTTAATGTTGACCTTGGAGTAGGAGAAAAATTTGTTTCAATAGCCGCAGGCAACGGATTCAGTATGGCTCTTACAAATAAGGGTAACGTATATGCTTGGGGTGATAATACACACGGACAACTTGGTCTTGGTGATGAAACAGAAGTTGCAACACCGAAGAAACTTGCGATTGCTAATGTAAGACAAATTTCAGTAGGCGAAGATCATACACTATTCTTGCAGATGAACGGAACAGTTTATGCTACAGGTAATTATGAACATAATAAACTTGGTATTTACAACTTGTCAGGAGATTTAAGAATTCCTACAAAGGTTCCTTCATTCCTTGGTGCATCAGTAGTAGCTGTATCAGCCGGAACTAACCATGGCTTGGCATTGTACTATACTACAAATGCTGCATCATTCGGTGATAACAGTTATGGACAACTTGGTAACGGAAACTTGTTGGAAACAACGGCGATTCAAACAGTTGAGGCAAGCGGAATATTTGATATATCGGCCGGATATAATCATTCTATGGTAACAAATCAAACAGGTACGCTTTATGTATTTGGTGATAACTCATTAGGACAACTTGGTCTTGGTGGTATGAACGACGGTACAATTCAATATATAAGCAAGCCTACAGCAAACGAAATGTTCCTAAGCAATGTTTATGCAATGAGCATATCGGCCGGTAATAAGTTCAGTACATTTGCCGACAGAAACGGTGTTGTATACGGTTTCGGTGACTATACACAAGGCAATGGTACAGAATTTGGACTGGATACAATCGAAACACGCAGTGATACTCCTGTTATGATAGGTGAATCAAGACTTGTTGCTGGAGACAACGAAGTAACAGTTGTTTCAGACGGAGATGAAGTTAAACTTAATGTTCCTGATGTATCTAAGTTCAATCTATTGTTAGATTATAACGATTCAGTTGATATAACAGCTGTAAGCGTTAATGGCGATATTGCCGATGCAAGAATTGATGAAAACGGAGATGTTTATGTTTCAGGTAAGTCTGTTACAGGTCTTACACAGATAGTTGTAACAAGAACAATTAAGAATTCAAACGGCACAAGTGCCGGAAGTGAAAAGCTTGTATACTTTGTAACAAATATCGAGCAAGGAACAGAAGAAAATCCATCAATCGTAGCACCTATGACCGCATCAGGCAGAGCGCATACAATAGTGCTTAAGCAGGATGGCAGCGTATGGGCATTCGGTAGCAACACATATGGACAGCTTGGTATTGGAACGGCAGATAACGTAATTCAAAATGTTCCTCAGAGATTAACATTCTTTGATGATCTAAGAAAAGTTGAAGAAAGCTCAGACGGTACGCTTATAAGCACAGGCGAAAATGTTGTTAAGGTTTACGCCGGTGAGTATCATTCAGTAGCCTTGACAGATAAGGGTAATGTATATACATGGGGTCTAAATAACAGAGGACAACTTGGACTTGGTTATGATCCTTCAGTTCGTGATATGGTTATGTCACCTGAACGTGTAACATTGACAGATTCAAACGCTAAAACAGTTGAGTTAACAGATATAGTTAAGGTATCGGTCGGAACATATCATACAGTAGCACTTTCAAGAAGTGGTATAGTATATGCTTGGGGATGGAATGACTATGGTCAGATTGGTAATGACTCTAACTCATCACAGTCATACTCATCAACTCCTGTAATCGTTAAGAGCCTTAATAAGGTTGTTGACATCAGCCGTGGTTCAGGCGGTCAGACAGTTTATGCAATTCGTTACGACGGTAGCGTATGGGCATGGGGCAGCAACGACAGCGGTCAGATTGATGTCAACAGTATAAATACAAAGATCTACAGAGAACCGACAGAAGTTAAACTTAAAGTCGGTAACACTGATTACAGTAATGATGTAGTTCGTATTTATACAGGTCTTAATCATTCAGCGGCATTACTAAATGACGGTAATGTTATTACATGGGGTGAAAACAACCAAAAGCAACTTGGACGAGAGGCAGAATCTATTGAAGGAACAACAATTGCAGCTCCTGGACTTGTAGATAAATCAAATCTTACAGGCAGTGACTACATTGTTAGCCTTGAAGTAGGTGCAACTCATAATGTTGCTATCCTTGGCGATCAGAATATCGCAGTATGGGGCGACGGTGCAGACGGTAGACTTGGTCTTGGCGATCCTAAGACAGGTAACGGTACGGCAGATGTAGAAAAACCTACATATGTAACGGTTGAAAACGCATCAGCAGGTACAAGAGAAAATCTACAGGCATTGGCAGTATCTACAGGCGGTGCATTCACAATCGTTTCAAGAAGTATGGTTGATACAAGCGATCCTAAGAACGGTATGGTTTACGGCTTTGGTATCAATGATATTGGTCAGTTGGCTCTTGGTAGACCGAGCGACGTGACTAACTCAATCATTTACGAACCGGCAATTATTGCAGGTGATGTGGCAGAAATTAAGCCAAGTGCCGCAACAATGAGCGTAAATGACGTTAGAAAGGTAACTATCAAGTTACCAAGATTCTATGTAACAACTCCGGAAAATACTAACGGAGGAGATTACACAGCAAAAGTTGTAAATATCGGAGATACAACAGGTGATATAATCACATATGATAAGACAACTCAAAATGTTACAGGTGTTAGTATCGGTACGGCAATGCTTATTGTTACTGATAATGAAACGCCGACAGAACTTGATGCAACATTCACAGTAATTGCAGAACAAGACGACAGAGTTGGCTATTTGTACTACGATATTGAAAATCCTGAAAAAGAAGATGAAATCATCAGTACAGCCGGTGAAGTTCAGGATACAGATTGGTTCCTTGACAAAGGATTCTTGACGTATGGTACAGACTATACTATAGAAACAGCCACAGACGAAACAGGTAAAGAATATAATGCAGTAGTTCTAAAGGGCGGAATAACTCAGCTATACAGTGTAGTTACTCCTATATCTAAGACGGGTGAAGGCAGCCTAAGAATTCGTTCAAGAGTAATGTCAGATTCTTTGACACTTCGTGACGCTGACGGAAACGCAGTTGATTGCACAGTCGAAAAGAAATTGGATGAAAACGGTGAATATTATTATCAAGTTGATAATGTTAAGGCTGAAGATGTTACATTGTATTACCTTGACTTTACAAATGACGATAAGGTAAGAACAACAAAACTTGCTATTATCGGTCAGTCAAGCGATGCAACAATCCATCATATTTCTGTAACACCTGTTTATAACAAGGATACACTAAACGGCAAAGCAGATCATACATATTATGATGGTGCTACTCATATTCCGGCAGCCGTACTAAAAGAAGACGGAACGGTTGATTATTACTACTATATCGCTCCTGATACAGACAGTGATAATAATCCACTTGTCGGAGCGACTGTTTACATTGACGGTCAGAAAGCGTCAATAGTATCAATAGCATCAATTCCTGTAAACTCAGATCATACTGAAAATGAATATCATGGTAAGTATTTTGACGCACAGAATATCGCTATCGGTACAGACAGTACATCAGAAGTTGCAACTAACGGTAACTTTACGGCAACTAAGCTTACAGTAACGGCACAAGACGGAACAACTAATGATTATATCCTATACATCTATAAGGAATCATACGCAACATCTATTGCGAAGATTACTGTTTCAACAGACAGCAAGACTTATACGGCAGTTAAGGCAGGAGAAAACAGATACCAGGTAATTGTTCCTGAAAATGTTACTCTTGCAGATATAACAACATATACTACACTTGACAGAACAAACATTGCCTACAGAAATAACAGCAGTGTTAACCCTGATAAGGAAGGATTAACAAGTCCGGCAGTATATGAAGACTTTGTCATCGGTACAAACACACTTGTTACAACAAATATTTCTACAACTGTAATAGGTGGTAACATCGGTTCAGGCGAATATATCCTTGATATTATCAAAGTTAAGGATGAGGACGATCCGTATGTTGCAGTTGACCATACAAGAATAATGCCGTCTAAGGATGGAACATGGTATATAGCATCTGTAGATGACGATGCAGAAAATGCAGTTATCACAGTATCTACAATACTTGAAGGCGGACAAGTCAAGATAGGTAATAACGGTAAGATTGAATCGACAATCAGTGAGGTTACATATGTTCTTGATGAGAAGAAGATGGACGCAAACGGATATGAAGACGTACCGTTTACAATCTTCCCTAAGAACGACAGCCCTCAAGAAAAGACAATACGTATTTACAAGAATTCTGCCGATCCGAGATTGAATAAGATCACGGTAACAGTTTATGACGATGCGAATGGAGTAATTGAAACTGTTGATGCTTACTATGATATTGTTCAACAACAATATGTAGCATTGATTGATAATTACGAAGATGACAGACCAATTCTTGTTGAGGCAAGAAGTTTGGCAGTCAAGACAGACGCAGACGGAAATACTGTAAATGCTAAGGCGGCAGTCGTTGAATACGGAGGCGATTTAAGCACTGCTCCATATCTTGACGTAGCGTCACTTAACAGTAATACAAACGGTGTCATCACAAACTACAGCGTAGGCGTAGAACCGATTGATACTAAGTATTCAAAAGAATCATATAAACTTGCGGTTATTAAGAATTCTTTGAATATTAACGCAAGTGCAAAGACTGATAAGATGAATGAATTCTTTGCAGCAACAGTCGATGCAGATGATTCAAGATTGCTTGAAACAAAGGTTATTTACAGTGAAACAGGCACAGATATTAAGGTTATCCTTGATCAGCCTTATGAACAGGTTGCGGTAGGTAAATTTGAAAACGGCGACTATAAGATGGGACAATATAAGTCAGTTACATCTAAGATTGCCGATGGTGAAAAACCATATATCGTATTCAGTAAACAGGCACTTGATCCTGAAGTTAATAAGGAAACTAACTATAAACTTATGGTTAAATCCGGATCTGTAACAAAGGATTACATTCTTACAATTCTTTATGTTAAGGATGATGTTACTGTTGAATACGTTAAGGACGTATCTACTCCTGAATCATCAAGATATACAATAGTAAAAGAAGAGAATAGCGATAAAGAATATCAATATTATCTTGCAATTAAGCAATCGGATTATGACAATGATAAGAGTATAGATCTTGAAATCAAGGCTACAAGCTCTAATGCTTATGTAACGATTGCATCTTCACCGGATGTATCGGATGAAGAAGTAAGTTATGTAGCAGGTAAGAGTGGTAAGTTTGAACAAGTTCTAAATCAGACAATCAGAGTTCAAGACTACATCACGTCAGATGATACTACTGCGGTTAAGTATCTAAGATTTAAAGTTACAGGTGAATCAGGATTCAGTCAGGTTTACAAACTTTACATCAAACTTCAATCGGCAGATACATCACTTGACGGCGGTATTGTCAAAGCCGGTGAACTACCTTCAGCTATTTCAGATGAGGCAGAGGCAATAGAAAAGTCTACTGTAAAGACAAATTACAATAAGACGACAAGTAACAATAACAATAGCGATGCATATGATACAGAGTTTGACGGATACTTCATCACAGTATCTGATACAGCTAAGAATGCTGCAATCAGAGTTGTGACAAAGGATGACCACGCATCGGTTGCAATAGGTAAATTCCTTGCTATCGAAGACTATGCTATTATGTCAGATAATTCTGCTAACGTAGAAGTTAAGAAGAATTACATCAGTAGTTTGAGTGATTCAGATTACTCAACACATGAAAAGAAGATTGAAGCATACGATTTGACAGACGGCAACAGATACAACTTGACTGCCGGAGTAAGTGCTGATTTACGAAAGGGAATATTTGTTCCTATAGTAATCAAAGCTGAAAACGGTAAGACAGATATAAGTTATCTAATGATTCGTGGAGATAAGTCTGACTTGACTCTAAAGAATTTGTATGTAAACATTCGTTATTCAGACGGAACATCAGAATGGACACTTGTAGACGGTCCTGATTCAATCACAGGTGAATATTCAGTTGGTATTCCGAATAATATGACATCCATAGACATTAAAGCAATAGCTAATCGTTCGGATATTATCTCACTATTGGTCGGTGAAAATACTGCCGATGAAGGTGAAGATGGCGAAGACACAGATACATCTGAAACACCGGATACACCGAGCGAACGTTCATGGATTGAAACATTGAAACTTGATCTTGATACATCAGTTTACCCACTTGTTTATAATGGTACTAATGTAGATAAAGATTCAGGTGAAAGAATTAAGATAGGTCAAGCTATTGACCCTGACAGTCAGACAACTGTTGTTAAGATTTATCTATATGCAGATAACGGTACAATGATTACCAACGAAGATGCACCGATAATTCTTAATATCAATAAGAAGTCTGAAGATGCTAATATCAGTAGTGTTACAATTAATCCTGATACAGTTTACGAAAACAGTGATTCAACAGAAAGATTAGATGAAAATCAAATACCTGGATTTACTGTATTCGCAAATGAGGATCTTGATAACCCTGAAAAAGAATCTTATACAGAGGCATTTACAGTTAAACTATCAAGCCCTAAGGCTAAACTTACTATTGACTCAAGCAAGGCTGAATATGAGCCAGACGCTGACGGAAACGTAAGCTTCTCGCTTAACCTTGTTGAGAGAGATGAAAATAACAGAAACATATTCCATGTTCCTGTAACAGTTACAGCCGAGGCAGGTAATACGAAGAAGTACATCTTGAATGTAGAACTTCATACACTTGACATTGGTATTGTAGACTTGAAGTACAACAATGCGTCGACAAGCTATGACAGTGAAAAGAGAAACTATTATGTATTTGAAGAAAAGAATACAAATAGCGGTTTGTTGTATATTATGTCAACAAACGGAACAACGCTTACGATTGATTCCGAATCAAATCATTATAGTACAGAATCAAATACAATAGGAAATGTATTCGATAATACTGTTACATTTGATCAAATGCTTAGCACAACATATACTAAGCAAGAATATAAGATTCTTGTTCATGCCGCATTCGGTACATTCGCCGACGGTAGCGTTAAGGAATACACTAAGGAATACACATTCACTTCTAACCTAAAGGATAACAATACAAACCTTGTATTGTACATCAACGGCAAGAAGGTTGAACATAACAACGGTGTATTTGAATCAAGTATCTCTTACACAGCTAAGGATTATGAATTAAAGGCAGAGGCTGAAAGCAACTATGCACTTGTAGGAATTAATTCAACACCTCCTACAAATGTAAAGACTGAAACAAAGACAATAGAAACTCCGGATCAAGAAATTGAAAACGTAAGAATCTATGTAACTGCACAAGACGGAACTCTTGCACCGTACGGTGAGGGTGACGGAGGTTACTACACATTAATTCTAACAAGAAAGAATGAAACTGCAGAACTTGATACAGTTACATCAAGCAATGTGGATGCAGAAGTTGAATATGATGAATCTACTAAAGAATACATCATTTACACAAGCAGTTCACAGGCACAGGCAACAGCAGTTCTTACTCCGGAATCAATCGGCGCTAAGGTTGGTTTGTTCAAGTATGACGGAACTCAGTGGGTTGCACAGACAAATTACACTGACGTTGATGCAAATATGAGCGTTGACTTGGGCAGCGACATTATGAAGAATGTAAATAACGGCGTATATCAAATTCGTGTTAAAGCTGAAAATGCCGAAAGCGATGAAGAATACAAAGCATACACACTTCGTATTTCAACAAAGAGCGGCAACACAGGAATTGAGCAGATTATAATTGAGGAGAATAAACCGGGTCATTATAACAGCGTTAAGCATGAGGCTGTATGGGATGGTAAGGTTCCTCCGAGAGATGCAACAATCAAGATTGTTCCGACAGATAAACATGCTACAATTACAAATGTTGTTCGTGTTAAGTCGGCAGACAGTGACGCAAGCATATTTGAACCGATTAAACAGCCGGTTGAAAACAATACAAACAGAGGTACAATAGAATTTGTACTAAAAGACGGTGTTAAGATTGCTCCTGACTACTATGAATACTATCGTATTACAGTTGCACCGCATAACGGTGGCGCAACACAAGATTATATCCTTCGTCTACAAGGTGTAGATGATGATGTAAGCTTGAAGATAGTAACAATAGACGGTCAAGAAGGTACATACATCGAAGAAAGCAGCCAATATAACTTTATGGTTGCAGAAAAATCTGTTAAACCATATGTTGAAACAAATTCAGAAAATACAAACATTGTAGCTATCAACGATCAGACGCTTAGCACACTTTCAAATGTTTGGGAAAATGAAGGTTATATGTATGATGTTGACCTTAATAATGAGGTTAACACAATCGAGGTAACAGTTAAGTCTAAACTTTATGAAAGCGATGAAAAGACTCCGAATGCAAAGAAGACATATGTCATTGCATTGTATACTGCATCTCATAATGCAGATTTGGGAGATATTATCGTTAATACAATTAAGGCTATACCTCGTCCGGAAAATCCGACAATCTATGATGCGTCAATTCCGACATACGATAAGGATAACCCATTGAGTTTCTGGAATCCTGCAACGATTGAAGTAAATGCTCTAAACGGTTATACAACAATCGAATTTAGAGGAACAGCTGATAAGGCAGACGGTAAACTTATTGTAGAACGTACACTTGAAACCGGAATTACTACTTATCAGATAGAAACAACATCATCGTCAGGCAGATACAAGCAAGTTTATACATTGAATATCACAAGAGATCGTGATATTCCTGATGTACAGAAAGTATATGTAAATGATACAGAAGTACAAAAGGGTCAAAATACATTTGTAGATATAAGCTTGTTTGCAATAGAAGATGATACATATGTTGCAACAGTAAACAGACATGACCCTGTAAATATTACAATTATGCCTAAGGGCGCAATGTCAACTGTAACACTTTGGGGTGACACAATCGAAACACCTGTATCAAAATACAGAGGCGGAGTATTTGAAAATGTCGCACAGAACGAAAGCGGTACTACAAACTTTGAATTCAGAGTTGACGCCGCAGACGGAAAGGCAAGCAAGACATACAAACTTCAAATCCTTTATGCAGGTGATGACGATACAGATCTTGAAAGCGTTTCATTCAAGGGCATTGAGGCAGGCAAGATTAGTCCTAACTCAGATGATTACTATACAGATGCCGATGGTACTCAAAAGCAGTACAAGGCTAAGTATATTGTAAACCTTGTAAATGAAAAAGAATATTACGGTGATATTGTAATCAAGGGTGTAAATGAATATCAAGGTATTACACTTTATGATGAGGACGGTTCAACTGTTATAGCAAACAGCACAAGCGGTATTTTGACAAGATTCTATACAATGAGAAAGAATGTAGTAAATCTACCGTTCACAGTAACCTCACATAATATTGATAATGAATTTGTAACAGAGCATTATATCTTGACTCTTACAAGAAGAATGCCTGAACTTGAAGAGGTAAGAGCCGACGATAATCTACTTATCTATAATAAGATACAGTACACATATCAGGCACTTCCGAATGCAAAGAAAGTTAAGGTTTATGTAAAGGCAAATGATAAGGATGCTAAGGTACAAATCGGAGATTTCGATTGGGCATTGTATGAGGATGAACAGGATTACGATATAAGCAAGGCAGGCGAAACAACATTCACTGTTCCGCTAAATATTTCGGTTTATCCGTATACTGAATACACAACAAGAAATCTTGTAATTACAAAGGGTGACTCTAAGTTAAAGCAAATCTCAGTATCTGTTAAGGATAATGATGAGGCTGTATCAAGACGTATTGCAGCTAATGATTACGGCGAATATGTAGCGGTAATCCCTGAAGAAAACACAAGCGAATATGTAACTGTTTCACTAAATGCACCATCAGACGGTTATGTACTTGAACTTTACAGACAAGGTACAAAACTTGTAACAGGTGTTGCAGATGAGGACACAGGTAGCTTTGAACGTAGAATCGACTTGTATAATGTCGAAAATCTAAACAACGCTCGTAATGAATTAACTATTTATGTGAGCGATGGTCAAGGCAACGAAGCATTATATCCATTGTGGTTGAATAAGGTTTCAAGCAATACGGCAGTTAAGACAGTTATTGCACAAAGAGGTACATCAGAAGAAAGCGTTGCTGAAAATAATACAGATACATCAAGCAACTGTGATTCACATGAAGTTGAAATTACAGACAGTGCACAAACAGTTAAGTTGTATATTGAGGCTGAAGACCCAACAGCAACTGTAAAGGTTGGTACGAAGTCAAGAGTAGGTTCAATAGAAATTAGCGTTCCTGTAAGTACGGGAAGATCAAGCTACGATGTAGACTTTGATATTATCTCAACAGCAACTGATGAAAACGGCATAGCCGTATCTCAAGCACATAAAGTTACTTTGGTACGCCAGAGTGATGTTGCAGAACTTGAGAGCGTAGTTGTAAACGATACAAATGTAGTAGCAAGCGGAACTTCTTATAATGCTCACAACTTAACAAGCGAAATAGCAAATGTTGTTTTGAAAGCTAAGAATAACGGCAGAATTGAAGTTATTGACAGACTTGAAAATGTTCTTGCATCGGATGATACAACATCAGACAGTGTATGGACAGATTCAGATATGCCGCTTGAAAACGGCGAAACAACTAAGTATGTTGTAAGAGTAACTTCACAGAGTGGCAGAAAGTCAGTTGACTATATGCTTGTTTTGGAAAGAGCCGATTATGTTGGCGGTCTTGAATTCTTAAAGACAAAGCTTGCAGATGAGGACGATTACACAACTCTTACAGCTGACAGTAAGGGTATCTACACACTTCAAATCGACCAAGATGATGAAACAATAGACATTTGGACAAAGGCACTTGCATCAAATGCCGAAGTTACAATGACATTGCCTACATTGATTGGCGGAAATGTGGACTACATGACTGTACCGACTTCAGGAATGAGCGAATTTAATACAGAAACAGATTGGAGCCGAGATGTATATCTAAGAAAAGACATTAAGGAATTCTATATCCCTGTATATGTAGCAGTTCCGAACAGTAAGTATTCATACAGATATACTCTAAAACTTGAAAGACAGAACCTAAATATAGGTGAAGTTAAAGTTTATGCAGAGGATATGGATAATGAACTTGCTGTTGCAACAACAGATAAAAACGGAAATGACGTTTATGAATTGATTGTCAGTGAAGATAAGACAAATGTTCACGTTAAGGTTACAGCAAGCGGCAATAACGCTATGGTAAGCGGTGATTACGCATCAGTAGGTGCGGCTCTACCAAATTCGGCTGTAAATAACAGTGTATTTGAAAAAGAAGAATGGGCTCTTAACGGAGAAGTGACAACATTCGAGTTCAAAATTCGTGCAGAAGATGCCGATGAAAATACATATAAGACAATTTATCTAAATGTATACAAGGCAAATGAAGATACAAATCTTGAAAAAGTAGAAGTTAGATATACTCGTAACAACGTTGAGGGAACAGTTCAGGCAGTTAAGGGAGAAAACGGCGAATATAACGCATGGATTTCTTCTGACAAGACAAGTGATGTACTTGTTGACTTGATTGCTCAGGCAGCCAATGCCGGAGCTATGGTACAGATAGACGGTAATACAGTTGCATCAAGACATACAGATGTTCTTGAAGATGTATCTGCACCGGTTACTGCTAAGAAGATTACTGTTGTATCATCAAACGGACAAGCTAAGGCTGAATATAAGGTTAATGTATATATCGCAAATCTTGAACTAAAGACAGTAGACGCATCGGGTAATTCATATTATCCAACAACCGTTTCTGAATCAATAGACGGCAGAGCGGCTGATGTTTATGAGATATTCATAGATGGCAATTATACAGATATACGAATTGAGGCAAGCGACGTTAATGCTGAACTTACAACAGGTATACTTCCTGACACAGCACCTGAACCGAATGCAACTTCTTCAAATAGCTATTATAATTCATCATTGGCATTGAAAGACGGATATGCAGAAATTCAGGTTAATGTAGGAAATGCTAATATTCCAAGTTCGTTCAATAACATATCATATGTAAGAATTTATAAGAAGGACGATAATAATAATCTTGACTATATCGACTTAACATATGAAGACGCTAAGGGCGATGAAATTGTTGTCAGAGCCGAAAAGGTTGACGATGATACATATGCTGCAATAGTAGATGAAAATGTTTCATTGACAGACATTAAGGCAAAGGCAGAATCTAATTCGGCTAAGGTACAGATTGAACCGAATACAACATACAAGACATCGTATGATGAATATAAGGAATATCAGTTAACAAGCGATGAACAGAATGTCAATATCAATGTAAAACCTTCATCAGGTACAAATGATAAGACATATACTTTGACAATCTACAGAGCAAATACAAGTCTTGAATCAGTTAAGGTAGACGGCACTGAGGAAATCGGTAATGTTAAGAAAGAAGTAATTAACGGTTCAACGGCTGATGTATATGAAGCAACTGTTACAACGGATAAGGCAGACTTATATGTTAAGGCAGTCAGCGACAGCGCTCTTGTAAATGTTTCAGCAAATGGAACAAAAGCAGAAGACACCGCAAGCAATATATGGACAATAAGCGGATACGAGATTAATGATGACAGTGTATTATTGACAATTTCAATCAGACCATCAAGTAAGATAAGTGTCGATAGAAAGGCATACTTGAGAATCAGCGGAATTAACGATAAGACAGACATTGACGTAATCGCTAAGTACATAGATGCAGACGGCATTGAACAAACAATAAACGCTGATACAACATATCTTGTATCAGATAAGGAATTCATAGTAAGAGTTCCTTACGGTATCAATAAGTTAACCGAACTTACTGCGTCAACAACAAAGGATAATGCTCTTGCAGGAGTATATATCAGTACTGACAGTGCATTGACAAATGTTCCGTATGAAAAGAAGACATATACTGAAAAGAATGTAGCTCTTACAGACGGAGTAGTATCTACAAGATACGCATATGTCATTGCGACAGACGAAGTAAACCGTGAAAAGTACACAATTATAATTGTTCCTCAAATCAATCTTGATTTGACAGCTTATACAGAGTGGAACGGTTCAACGGGTGATAAGGCAACTAAACTTGTTGATGAAAACGGAAACGTAACACATAATGCTTTGGTAAGCCGTGCAGATAATACTAATATCGGACTTATCCCTGATGATAACAGAGTCAATGTAAGTTATACTTATAACGACGCAACTTTGAATCAGAGATACGGTACTGTACAAGTACCTAACCTTGAAGAAGGCAAGTCGCTTGATATTCCTGTAAAGGTTGTATATTATGCAGGTCAGCATTATGAACAGGTTTCTGAATCAACGTTGAGAATCTTTATTAAGAATACAGTTGTTGATCTTGAAAGCGTCATTGCAGAATACGTTGACACTAACGGTACAACACAAACTGTAATCGCAGTTCCTAATAAGGATGACGACGGTAATATCACAGGATATACAGCGTATGTTCCTGAAGATCTTGAAAAGGTAGATTTAACAGCTAAGACTGTTGAAACACTTGCAAATGTTCAGATAAGTGATATTAAGGATAACGATAAGTATACAGTAAACAAGTATACATGGACAGGCTTTAAACTTACAGCGGATACAACTTCAACAAATATATTTGTTAAGGCAACAGATAACAAGACGGAAAAGGCCTATAACCTTGATGTTATAAAGACAAACCTAATTCCTGAAGTTACAATGTATCCTGCAACAGTAGATAATTATAACAATGGCTATAAAGCAACATATGATTCTGCAACAGGTAAGTTTACAGCAAGAGTTGCTCCTGGTACTCCTGGTCAAATCAAGATTGACAAGGACGGCTATTATGTAAGATACGGTTATATACCAAATGACGGAAGTGAAACTTATGCTAATAAAGCTAAGTTGTATGCTGATAATGATGAACATATCACATGGTCACAATGGTATGACGGTACAACATTAAAGGATAATACTCTTCCAATGGCAGACCTTGTAACAGGCGATAATGCAGTAACACTTATCAAAGTACAAGTGGGAATGAGAGCAACAGACGATGTAACCGGAACAGATATTGGTGACGGTAACTATGTAGGCACAAGCAAGATTTACAACTTATTTGTATCACAGATGTATAAGGATGAAGACAATTTGACAATATTCCTTGATAATGATACAAAGGTTAACAAGGAAAACAGTAAGGCAGAAACAGACGAAAACGGTCAGACAGTTTATGTATATGAATACGGAATTGATAAGACTGAAACAAGAGAAAATGTTACAATGTTTGTCGAAGCACTTACAAACAACAATTTGACGAAACCGAATACAAGTTACTCAGCAACAGGAACAACATCAACTCCTGACCAATCAGGTAAATTCAGTTACAATATTAAGATCAGTGGCGGATACAGAAGTGACAGCGTAGACGTAAAGATTAATCCATATACCGAAGGTACGGAAACAGTACCTACAATAGTTGATATTGTTTCAACATCTGAGGCAGGTACGGAAGTACATTACAGAATTAAGATTTACAGAAAGTCAAGCGACGCTTCTATTGAAAAGTTAATCGTACCTGGCAGTGATGAAAATGTCGGTGATGTAGACTTGACAAAGGCAACAGATGTAAACGGTGTAGCTCACTATGCAGTAACCGTTTCGACTAAGTATCTTGAAGAAGATGAAGACGGTAATGTCCTTGTTCCTGTTTATATCAGAGCGACAAATAACAAAGCTGTTATTAACGTAACTAAGGTAGACGACAGTTATGTTCACGAAACAGTGACTGACGATACATCTTACATCTTGGTACCGATTAATGTAATTAATAAAAAGGCACAAGTAAGCTTTACAATAACAGCTGAAGATAATTCAGCAACTACAAGTCATGTGGTTGATATAACAACTGTTTCGGCAGATTCAGATATTGACTTGATTATGATTGCTACAATGAATACTCAGAGTATGGCAGAAGAAGAGTTCGATAAGAACTATATTGATGCTAACGGACATGAGGTAATTGTATATAAGGGTTACTTGTCATCAGATGATGTAGGAAAGAAGAGCAGCGCCGTAACGCTTTCAATTGCTGCATCAGAAATTACAACTCGAATTGTAATGGATAAGAAACACACTATTGTTCGTGTAGGCAACGGCAAAGAAAACGAAGTTTATAATGATAATCAGCAATATCAATATGTTTACGGTAATGGTAATGCACATTATAAGTATACAAACAAGATTCAGGAAATGGATAAAGATGAGTATACATTTATGAACTTTGAAACGATTGCCGAAGACGGAGTAACTAAGAAGTATTATGAAGTTAGACTTTATCCAATGGATAAGGATAATATGAACCTTGAAACTAAGCAGTATCCGACATCTGACGGCGATGAAGAAACACTCGTATCGTTGTGGGCAGGTGAAGTCGGAACAATCGAAACAATGGAAAGACCTAATACAAGAGAACTTTCTGCTGAAGAGATGAAGAGTCATGGTTATACAGATACTTCAATACCGACATATATCGCTTATATCGGCAATGATGTAACAGCTGTTGAAGTTAAGGGACGTACAGAACATGATTATGCAAGCATTAAGATTCATAATGCTGCTAAGTACGACATTAAGCAACAGGTTACAACAGTTACAGGTCTAAGAAAGGGTCAAAATGTAACAATCAACATCTATGTAAGATCACAGAATATGCAGAATACTGTAAACAGCTCCGCAGTCGGAACAGGTAAACAGTATCGTCTATTGCTTGAACGTGTTTCAAACGACAGAACATTGCATTTGGCAGAAGTAGCGCCTAAGGACATCATAGATGAAGATAATATCAATGAAGAACATTCTTATCAGACTGCAACAATATCACATGAACGTGAAGAAATTACAGCTGAGATTAACTATGGTGCAACTATCGTACCAATGAGATTTGAGGCTACAATTTCAGACGCAATCGTTACAGTAACAGGTGATATGCAGACGGGTGAAGAAGTAGCAGACAGTGATGAAAAGACTGTATCAGGTAAACATTCAGTTGTTGCTAAGCTAAACTTCATATCAGACAGTCAATCATATATAGTAAGCGTTGCAAACCAAGCAAATGACCCATATCCAAAGGTTTATACATTGACTTTGACAAGAAAGAACAATGACCTTGCGTTAGAGGATATATTTGTTCAAGGTAACCAAGCTACATATGTTGGATTGGAAAATAACATTCCGGTTTACGAATCAGAAATCTTATACGATGTACAAGATGTTTCAATTCAAGCTGTAACAAAAGATAAGAGTGCATATGTTGATGCTGTTACAGACGTTAAGGAAGAAAACGAAAGTTACACATTTACTCAACATATTTCAGAAAATCCAAGCTTTGCAACAGAAGGTAAAGTTCTTGTTACAAAACCTTACGAATATATGATTTATGTGGGTTCTTCAAACTTTGTAAGCGGACTTCCTGACCAGATTACTCCTGTAATCTTGCGACTAATCCGTAAAGACGGCGGCGACATAACTTCTGACTTGTCAGTTGTAATGCGTGTCAGCCATATTGAAAATGAATCGGGTAGATTGGCAACACCTTCAAGTATAGGTGCGAGCCTTGCAGATCCTGCGTCATATGAAGTATTGATTAACCAAAATGCAACAACTGCATATATCAATGTAACCAATAACCATAAGACTACGGAATTAACCGCATATTATCCGATTGAATATACTACTGATGAAGACGGAAATAATATATTAGTTACAGACGAAGATCATCATGTTGGCGGTCCAAATGCACTAAGAATGAGATTCTCTGTTCCGATGAATAATCAGCCGTATATTACAGTAAGAGTTCGTGCGAAAGACGGTAAGGGTAATATCAAGGAATACAACTTGAATATCAGACGTGAATCTAACGATGCGGCTCTTGAATACGGAAAGACAGTCGATATTAAGGATTACACAGATAAGAAGACATTATCTGATGTATCTGCAGTTTCAAACGGACAAGAAAAAGATACTCTTAACGGCATAGCAGGTATGTTTAATACATATGTAATCAATATGCCTGAGGGATCGGCAACTTCTAAGTTTGAACTAAAAGCAAGAAGCATTTATGCAACTATTGAAATGTATGACGAAACAAAGGGTGAATTTGTTGCAAACAGTGACGATGTTAAATATCTAAAGACAACTAACAGATTGACAGTTGTAAATGACAGAGAAAAGCATCTATACTTCAGAATTGTACCGGCGAGCGTTTCTTATAACCCTGAAAATGATAAGAACAGTCAATACAATGATAAAGACGGTTGTACATATTACAGACTTGATATAATCAATACTCCGGTCGGTACGGGCGTAGACAAGATTTATGTTCAGTACACATATGAAAACGGAGTTGATAACGGTCAACTTGCAAGTACAGACGGACATACAGGCTTTATTGCCACAGTTCCGATGAACTTGACAATGACGGATATTAAGATTGTACCAAAGAGTGCAGAGTCATCTATCATAGTAGACGGATATTCGGACGGTTCAACACCGGGTGCGGTAGTTCTAAAGAATGTTCCGTTACCTGATAACACAACAATTATCAACTTTATTGTTAAGTCAGTAAATAATATCGAAAACCCATACACATTGAGAATTTTGAAACTTGACGAGGCAGATTATGGTATGTTAGTTAAGGTTCAAAGTACAATAGATGCAAATTGGGATGACGATAGAGAAATGTATATAGCAGAAAGCGAACTTCCGACATACCAGACAGAGTCAAGCGTAACAGCTATATTCACAAATGTTAATAATACAGAATACTATGCGGTTGTAGGAGCAGAGAGTGAACAGAATCCGAGAGTGAAGATAAGTAGCTTGTCGAATACTGTTACAAATTCACATATCGCACTTCAAGGTGCAACAACATATGTGCCAATCTCAATCTATGCAACAGCAACAGCTGATAAACCTGATAAGACATATACTGTACTTATTAATAAGTCAGCTATAGATAACATTCTTGATTATCTAACGGTTGAAAGACGTGCTCCTGATGAAGATAACACTATTGGCAGTGACAGAGTATTTGAATCTCATGTATACAATGACACGGCAACGGCGAATGTATATATCAAGGCTATTGACCCGATGGCATCAATAGAAATGGTAAGATTAAATAATACATCTGCACAGGATCAACAGTGGAGAAGTATGTCATCCGGTGCATTAAATGCCGGTGTAACACAGTTGAAGGAAGGCAAGAACGAATTTATGTTCATAATTCGTCCTGCAAATACAAGTATTTACGGTGCATATTACTTGAATATTAATTATACGGCAGTTGATATGTCACTTGACAGACTTGAAGTAAGACCTGACGCTATTGCAGAAGATCCTATTGAATTCAAGGGTAAAGACTTTAAACCGAATGTATTCGATTATGAGATTAACATTGATAACTCAAAAGACCAGTACATCTTTGTTGCAGATGCACAAGAAGCACTGAAATCTGTAAAAGAAAAAGGCATTAGTGAAACACTTAAGATTTATATCGGTAGTGATTACAATGACATATATGATTTACAGGCTAAGAGTACTCCTGTTACTGATGGCGGAGAAAACCCTGTAACAAGAGCATACACGCCGTCAGAACTTGAACTTGATGAATACGGCTATGCTGAAGTTCCGGTAACTCTTGTACTTGGAGATTACACAAAGCAGTATACAATTATGGTTCATCACAGATCGAACGATGCAGACTTAAGCCATACTACATTAGGTTTGGGTGTTACAGGTTACGAAATGAATCCTAAGTATAATTATGATACTGAAGATTATGAAGTAACTGTAGGAGCAAATGTTGAACAGGTAGATATTTATGCTTATGCAAATCATGTTCATAAGAATTCAAGTACATTGATTACTGTACTTAAAGAAGTCGGAGGACATGAGAATATTGCCGGAGCGGCATTGAATTCTATTGTAACAGCCGTTAAACTTACAACAGGTATTAATAAGTTTATCGTAAGAGTAGAGAGTGAAGACGCTACTCAAACAAGAGATTACAGAATTAAGATTAATCGTAACCAACGTGAACTTAACCTTGAAACACTAATTGTTGACGGAATAAGAGCACAACGTTACGGAAATGAATATCTCGCATATGTTGATTACGATACAGAGCCGGTAGTCAAGGCACAGTCAGACGATCCGTCATACGTAACAACAAGCATAATAAACTCAGCCGGTTTACAGCTTGGTTCAGTAAGTACATCTACTGATATGGCAACAGCCAAAAGTGGTACAAATGACCATAACAGTAGTGATAACACAAGCATATTGACAATCAGATTGACTGATAACAGTGATTTAACTCATACTCAGGATTACAAATTGACAATAATTCCGGCAGGAACACCTGATATTCTAAGAGTTATGCTTGGAACACCGGAAGGCTCGTTTGAAACAAGCAATGAACTTGGTTATGCAATGCCGGTGACAGCTAAGTGGGATGCTGATTATGTAAAGGCAGACGGTACAAAGGGTGCATACGTTGCTAAGATGCCGTCGTATGTAAATGAGGCAACTGTCAGAGTTATAACAGTAAGCGTAGGAAAACTTGTAAAGATTGGTAGCTTTGCAACTCAGAACTATGACTACTATGACACTACAGGAAAGCAATTTACATCAAAAGATAAGGTATCAATTCCACAAGAAATTAATATCGGAGTAACTGAATATAAAGAAGTTGCCGATGTTGAAAATCTTGTATATAGAAACTACACACTTGTTGTAGAAACTATGAGCAATGATGCAGACCTTATCAACGCAGACTTTACATTGCCTACAGACGCTGATATTCATAGAGATTTCACGGATTATCTACCTGAGCAGCTTGATTATACTTACACAGTAAGTAACGCAGATACTTATATTACATTTAAGCATTTGAGAATGAGCGAAAATGCAACAGGTACATATATCCAGAACTCAATGAACTATTCAAGTAGCGGAATATTTGAAGAAAATGAAGAAGTTAAGTTTATGCTTAAGGAAGGTATAAATGACATTAAGCTAAATGTAACTTCAGAAGATGGTACTGTTACAAAGACTTACACATTCAGCATAACAAGAATTGCAAATGATGATTATGCTAAGCTAAACGATATTATAATTCAAATCGGTGATAAATATTATGATACAGTTTCAGTTCCGGTTGAGGATAATACATCTGATAAGTTTACTTACCACTTTACAATTCCTCAGGAAATTGATGAATCTGATACGCCGATTAAAATAACGGCGGTACCGTTTGACGATGGATTCGATTATGAAATCGTTAACCGTGTAAGTTTGAATGACAATCAGTCTTCAAATCAGGTAAGCAGCCGTCAGGTTGTTTACGGAACAAAGCTTACAGAGGGTGACAGACTAAGAGTTATATTCAATGTTTATAACACTAATAAGACAACATCAGAATATGCTATTGAATTGTTTAAGGATTCATATATTAATCTTGATCCTGAAATGGCTTACTTGACTAATATAATGAGAGCCGACACAGGCAAGCCGCTTACAAGAGTATTTGTAAATAATCAATACGATTATAACTACTATGACTCTGTAGACGAAGATACAATGGAAGTTAAGCTATCATTGTCGAAGAACCTTGGCGCACAGAACTGCGACGTATATCTTCTTGAAACTTATGTTGATTCAAATAACAATAAGGTTGAAAAGAAGACGCTAGTAAGCAATATGCTTGAATATCCGATGATTCTTCAAAAGGGTGATAACACAGTTGTATTTGAAGTAAGCGAATCTAACGGTGCCGGTAAGGTACAGAATGCAAGATACTATTCAGTAACTATCAACAGAGCAGCGGGTCCGGATAATGTAGTAGTAAGAGATACAACTTCTACTATGATGGAACTTAGCCATAATGCAGAACTTTCAAATATCAATTCTGAAAACTATGCACTATTGACAGCGATGTTTGATAAGGACGTTCATGAATACTTCCTTGCAATCCCTTACGATGAAGATAAGCTTTCATTGATAGTTGAGGCAGCAGATGAACATTCTGATCTAAGAATCAGAAAAGAAGGCGGCGAAGTGTTGTATTATAACCTTGGCTCAACAGCAGAACTAAATGATATGCCACTTCATTACGGTTCAAACAAGGTTATTATAACAGTAACTGCCGAAGATAATATTACAAAGGAAACTTACATAATTGATGCACACCGTGCAACACCTGAACATACCGGCGACATAATTCATATGGATTATACAGAAGGTTCAAATGTTACTCCGCTATTCAATGCGAAGTTGACAAACTACTATATCTCATATGATTATGATGTAGATACTGTATCGTTCACTCCGAGTCTAAGACCTGAAGAGGTTGAAGATCCGACAGGAATACATGGTAAGTCATATATCTATGTAAGTAATAATGCAACAAATAATGGTTCTGTGAAAGTAGAGAGCGGACAAACTTATACAATGACCAATGTTCCTTACGGCGATACTGAATTGTTGTTCAAGGTTGTAACCTTTAACGGAACAGAAAAGCATTATGTTGTAACTGTAAACAGAGCATACAATAAGGATAGACCTTATATTGAATTGCCGATAGAGATTTACAGCTCATCAACCGGAGCGGAAGAATCGAGATATACATTATCAAGTGACTTCTATCATTCTGAACACGCATATTATCTGAATGTACCTAACGATACATCAGAGGTATGGGTAAAGGCAACTGTAGGTTCTGAAGAAGATACTGCAAGACAGCATGACAGCGTTAAACTTAATAATGCTACTCTTGTATCGGGTAATGTCACAGGCGTTAAACTATATGAGGGTGATAACGTTCTTGTATTCGCTGTGGATAATACACTTGGAACTAAGGAAAGATACACAGTAGTAATTAACAAGGGCGAAGATAAAGCTAAAGCTCAGTATGACGGTGATATGAAACTTGACGGCTTAAAGTTAACAGAATCTAATGAAGAATTACCTATAATTCCTGAATTCAGAAGTGATCAATACTCTTACACAGTTGTTGTTGATAAAGATACAGAAGAAATCAATATGATTCCGTATTTCGATGAAACAACAAATATGTATGTGACAATCAACAATATGCCGATTACAAGCAGCGGAGAAAAACTTTCAGATGCTGAAAAAGCATATATGGGAGATAATCACCTTGGTATTACAAAATTGAAACATGGTGCAAATTACTTTGATATAGTTCTTACATCAGAAATTGATTTTGTAAAGAGTAACGGTGATACAGGTGTTAAGGCATCTCAGACAACAGTACATTATGTTGTAAATGTTGTAAGACCTAACGATACAATCGCCGAACTTGATTATCTTGCAGTTGATAAGGGTAGCATGGCTCCTGTGTTTGATCCGTCGATACATAACTATTATGTAACAGTGCCGTTCGATGTTGATACTATTACCGTTGATACAGAAGAATTGCTTACACACTTTGTTGAAGAAACAAAGGATTATGTTCCGGTTGTTGCAACTGTGTCATCAACATCTCACGTTGTAAATAACCACGATGGAACATTTGATGTTACATCACCGGCAGGACAAGATTCGACAGTAATCTTTATGGTATATCCGTCTAAGGAAACAAATTATCCTACAAGCGTATACTCATTGACAATTAACAGACGTACTCATGATACGATTAAATCTGTTGATTTGAAAGACTTGACAGTAACAGCCGGAGGTAAGAATGTAGAATTTACAACAGACTTTACAGCTCGTGACGTGAACTACTATGCTTACGTTGATAGCAATGCAGATGAAGTTGTAATAAATGCAACTCCGGAATATGACGGAACAAATGTCAATGTACACGGTGGCAACACAGTGGCAATCTCTAAACCGGTAACAACGGTTATTGTAGAAACAGGAAATGATTCTAAGGCAAAACAGAGATATTCAGTGACAATAATCCGTAAGTCAACCACAGCACTTACTGATTTAATCGTAAACGGTGATACAGTTGATATAACAGACGGATACTCATCTACTGTTGTAAATACTGATGCGGTTAATAATCTACCATTTGATTTGACAGCAAACGATCCAGATGCGGTTATAAGAGTAAACGGCAGAAGAGTTATGGATGGCAACATAACAGAACTTATCAGTACAGACAGAGAAAAGTACACGATAAGAGTAACAGCTGATGACAGAAACAGTTATGTTTACACATTGTTCGTCAATGCTGATAAGCAATCAGATCACTTTGAACCGTTCTTGAAAGACATTATTGTCAAAGACGGAAACGGTACAATGGGTACATTTGATAAGTCAGTGACAGGCAATGTACATAAGTACAATGTCATGGTTGATACATCAGATATAGAATTGTTTGCATATCCGTTGAATGATGATAATGCTTATATTGAAATATTTGATGTTTATGGTGGTAATGATGTTGTCAGAAGTGAATATCTTGACAACTATACAGTAACTACACAGTTTAGTGACTACATTAAGGCACAACTTGATGATACAGATAAGGGAGTATTCAAGTTCAGAGTAACAGAATACGCCGAAAGTGGATTTGAAAATGTTTCGGAATACATTGTTAATATTTATAAGACAGATGTTCCGATTTTGACGGATCTACGAGTTGAACCATCACCTGATGCAGTAATGTCAGAAACATTTAACGGTACAAATTACGGTGATTACCACGTTTATATCGGTAAATCGGTTGAAGAATTCGATGTAATTGCAGAATCTTACCAGAACGTTGGAATTCAAATAGGTAAGGTATTGCCAGACGGTTCGGTCGATTATAATGATCCGGCTGTAGACGGTGCTTACAGAAAGACTATTGATACACCGCTTGATGAAGATAACTTTACAGTATTGGTTAAGATAACTTATGACAAGATTCTTCCGGGCGGCGACAGCGAAGAGAGAAGTGCGGTATATACTCTAAAAGTTATAAGAGCTCCTTATGATAAGAGTAACGCATATCTTGCAGATTTGGCAGTTATAGAAGAGGATGAACCGAATAACGGTAAATATGAACTTGATAAGAATTATAACAAACTTATCAGATTGTATGAGACAGTAATTGATTATACAGATAACAGCGTTTCACTTGTTATAAAGAAAGAATATGAAAACGATACTGTTCTTGCACAGTTGGGAACAGAAAATCAAGTTGAAATGTTCACAGATATAGCTCAAGAATTTATTCTTCCTATATCGTTTATGGAAGATGATGACGCTACTGCAAATATCGACTTTACTGTTATCAGCCCAGAGGCAGACGATGTTGGATATTACAGAGTGGTAGTAAGAAGAAGTGAAAGAGCACAGAGTAAGATTCGTCTTGACAATCTTGTTCTTGACGATGGCGACACTGACTTGTACGACTACGATACATCTTCAACAGTAATTGATCCGTTCGATTCAGAAACATTCAAGTATTCGGCAATCGTTCAGGCAGGTCAGGAAAGCATAAATATTCTTGCAGCTTCAAGAGAACCGGCAGATACGGTTATCATAACACATAACGGTGTATCAACAGAAAATGTTGATAATGTTCCGAATGATTATGATTTGAGTACAACGTCAAATGAAGATATATTCTTCATAACAGTTTACTCATCACTTGATGAAACGGAAAAGACAACATATGTACTTAAGGTGATTCAACAGAATACAGCATTCTTGACAAACCTTGAGGTAACTGACGATAATCCTGATGATGAATATTATGAACTTGATCCTGAATTTGAACAGAATACAATTTCGTATACTGTAAAAGTTCCGGTTCTTGCACAAGAAATTGAATTTACCGCAACGGCAGATACAACAGACAGTGCAGAAACAACTATCGCAGTTAAGTTGGATAATGTCGAAATCGACAGACAAGTTACAGATCAACTTGTTACAGTAGCAAGACTTGACCTTTCAAAGACTGTATATAACTTTGAATTCATTATTACAAATGATGTCGGAGGAGCAGGACGTTATAAGGTTAAGGTTATAAGAGATCATGATAAACTTGTTTCGGAATTACAAACAACTATCAGAGGTAACGTTAATACAGTTGCTGACGGTGACAATGTTGCCACAGTAAGCTTGTATAAAGTCCCTAATGCACAACAATATGATGTGATTACAGATCCTGATAGTGCACTTGTAGAAAAAGTTGTAACAGGAGCTGACGGTGAGTTTGAATTCTCGCAAGAAACAATTACTGCGGCAGGCGTAGGCGTATACAGTATCACGGTAAGACGTGCAGGCTACTTAACATATTACTTATCTGAAATTGATGTTCAAGAATCGTATGCTAGAGCAATGTATGATTTCGGACGAATTGATTTGATACCTGGTGATATAGTTACAACGGGTGACAGCCACGATATTATTGATGAAAAAGACCTTGAATACTTTAAGTCAATGTTGGCTGGTACAGAATATACAATGGACGAAATCTTCGGAGATTATGCAGACTTGTATCCGGATGCTTTGGCAGCGGGAGCTGTAACAACTGATGATAAGAATGATACAAAGGCTGAAGTTCCGACGGATGATAAGACAGACGATAGTACAACAAAGGACGATACAACAGTCGATACGCCAACAGGTGATAAGACGGACGACAGCACAACAAAGGATGATACAACAGTCGATACGCCAACAGGTGATAAGACAGACGACAGTACAACAAAGGACGATACAACAGTCGATACACCGACGGGTGATAAGACAGACGACAGTACAATAAAGGATGATACAACAGTCGATACACCGACGGGTGATAAGACGGACGACAGTACAACAAAGGATGATACAACAGGCGACAGCACAACAAAGGATGATACAACAGTCGATACGCCAACAGGTGATAAGACAGACGACAGCACAACAAAGGATGACACAACTGTTAATGTACCGACAGATTCGTCAGATGATAAAGTATCTGACAGTAATACATCAAGTGGTACATCAGACAACGGTTCACCAAACAGTGGCTCGTCAAGCAGTACATCTGATAGTGGCTCATCAGACAGCAGTGCATCAAGCGGTACATCAGACAGCAGTTCGTCAGACAGTAGCTCGTCAAGCGGTACATCGGACAGCGGCTCATCAGATAGCGACTCGTCAAGCAACAGTTATTCAGGTGAGGGCTTGAAAACAGCGGTAATGGGTGTTTATGATGAAGTTACAGAAGAAGTAACTGAAACAGAAACTCCGGTTGCCGAAGAGGAGAACGTTAAGGAAGACCATATGGCAATAACTACAGACGCCGAGATAACAATCGTTGAAGACGAAGTTATTGTTGATGATATTGAAGATGCAGACAGTGAATTAAACACTGACAGCACAACTACTCCAAACGTAACTCCTGCACAAGCTATGGTTGATAAGAAGATATGTGACTTTAACGGTGACGATAAGTACAACGCTAAAGACAGGCTATATATCACAACTCATAGAACTATAAAAGCTCCAAATCTTAATAACAGAACAGACAGCAGCAGAATTCTTATCAGTGCATATACTGAATAATAAAGACAACGTACCCCAAATGGGTACGTTGTTTTTTATATTAATATAAGAAACAAAATTCGACCAAATAGGATTTTCTTTGACACGGAAATGTAGCATAGTTGTCATATTTGGTTAACTTGACAATTAGGGGGGGTTGTAGTATATTAGATATATATGGATACAATTAAAAGAATGTACACAGTTGATTCCATAAAATGTAAAATAAGTGTATTAAATATACCCGGAGGGGAGGGGTTATATGCGACAAAGTGCTGCAATAAAGAAAGTTGTGGCGGTATGGACACTAATATGTATGATGTTGCCGTCGTTTGTTTTTACTGTGTCAGCGGAAAAAGAAAATATAAGTCTTGCAAATGTTGTTACAGAAGAGAGTAAACTTGTTTTTGACGGCTTTACTTTGCAGTATGGTACAAATGGAAAAATTCAAGCATTAGTAGATGTCAGTATCGAAAATGTTGATGCTACCGGTGTGGATTTTACCTTGGATTATGATAGCAAGTATATAGTTCCGTCCAACTTTGATACTAATGATATAGCGACTGATGTAACGAATACTTTTAAAGCTAATACAGAAGTATTTACAAGTGAGGCTTATTTGACAAAAGAATATTCGGAGCTGACGAGCAGTTCGATAAAAATAAACCTTGTTCCGGACCCACAAACTCCTAACGGTGAATATATTGGAGAGAAACAGATAGGTTCACCAAAAACGGAAGATGTAAAATGTATTTTAGCATCTGACAGGAAAGTTTCACTGGGAAAGATGAGTTTCCAAATCGTAGATCCTGTTCAAGTATGTAATATGACTCAAAGTCAACTTAATAGTATTTTAAGTATAGAAGATGATAGTGCGTATATTATGTATGTCGGAGATGACCATATTGAATACTTTGTAGACGTACTTCCGGCAGAATGGAAAGTTGTCAGAACACTTCTTGATGTAACTCCGGCAGTTGAAGAACGAACAGTTACTGCGTACTCTATTTATAATAGATGCTCGGATACGACAAAAGCGGGTACATTGGCGGATTTGGTTGCATATTTGAACCAAACAATGAATACCGTTGTTCAGAGATATTCCGACGGACAGCAAGTGCTGGGCAATATGATATGGAACTCAGAAGATGAAACTTTTACAGTTCAATATAGCAATGGAACAGAATATAATCCTTTGGGTAATGTGACTTATACTGTAAGTCAAAACTATGCAGGTACAGATAAAGTTGTAACGGTAAAAGTTACGGTAAAACCTGTTACGATTACCGGCTTTAAATATGATAATCGTATTTTGTCATACAGTGACAGTAACCGACCGTCAATTTGGGATGATTTAGAAATGCCTGATACTGTAACTCCTGTTTTGGACGGCATTGACGATATGTATGTTCCTCCGACTCAAAATCCTATCCAAACGGATTGGACGCCTGATGATGTTACGGAAGCATTGAAAACGGGTACTGCACCTGTTAGTGAAACATATACAGAAGAATTTGACAAAGCATTGTTCGGAACGCCTGAGCCGGCTTGGCTTACAATCCCTGACGGATTTAATTGGAATATTGATGCGTTGAGAAATGTATTAAAGGGAAATGATTATCTCAAGGATGCAACAATAACTGCGGAAGTTGAAAGAGAAACGGGTATCTTAGATATAACGGTCATTCCTAAAGACGGAGCAGCTTTTGAAGACGGAACAAACTTTAATATATACCTGCCAAACGGAATGGTATTAAAAAGTACGGATAACAATGATTTTGTAACGGTTAGTATTGTGAACGGACAGGCAGTTATTAAAATTAATGCGATGTCTGACAGTGCAACGAGTATGACGAATACAGACCGTGAATTGATACAAAGTATCATAAACTTGGGTAATGATAATTTTAAATTGTCAGCAATTCCGCCGGATGATGCAGAAACTGCGCAAGTAGGGTTTGTATTTAATCCGAGAGTTAATTATTATCTTGGTGAAAACGGAAATAACTATGTTGAAAAAGACTATTCAGAGGGGAGAGCGGGGATGTTCCCTGTATACGAGGGACAAAGCCTTGCGGATATAGCAACATATATATCATTCCCTGATAGAAGTACAATTCCTATTGCATATCATGGACAGATCGGTTATCAACCGTCTGAATATGACAGTGCAAAGGTTGTAAGTTGGAGCATAGAAGGTGATCCGACGGCTACTGTGTTGCCGACAGAGGGAACAACAGTAACGCTTATCGGTAAACTTGAAGATTACTCATATACAAATTTCGGATATGTACAAAATCCGGACGATATTTACTTAAAAATAAAGGTGACAACACTGGCAATTCAGCCTACGGTAAAACCTACTGAATCGCCGAACCCGAGCGAGTCGCCAAATCCGAGTGAATCGCCGAACCCGAGTGAATCACCGAACCCAAGCGAGTCGCCAAATCCGAGTGAGTCGCCGGCACCGAGTACATCTCCGACTCCAGAACCGGAAAAAGAGGCAATAAAGATTACTACTGATGTAGGAAGTGCGGACAGTCCGGTAGAAGTTGTGCTTAACAGTAAAACGTTTGAGTACGATACAAAGAAAGTGGGTTATTCAACTGCCGATGTACAAAGACAAATGTACACGCTTGAGAATGTCGGTATAGATAATATAACCGGTCTGACAATGAGAATTTCCGATTTCGTTCAGACTGATGGAACAACGGCTACAGACAGTAGTCCTACAAGTTTTGTAAATAGCATACCATTGTATGTTACTTTCTTGAATGTTGGCGACAAAACGCAGTTTGAAATTCGTACAAAGCATGGCTTGGCGGTCGGAACATATTCGGCGAGAGTCAGCGTAGGCTCAAATAAAAATGCTGAATTGGCATATTTCAATATAACCTTTAAGGTAACGGAAAATGAAGTGTATACCGTAACTGTTGACAACGGCGACAGCGTACAACAATCTATCGGATTGGGATATTTGATGGACGAAACAAGCAACAGGATATGTTCAAGAACATATGAAGTAGGCGAAATTGTTCCGATATATGTTCAGATTTTGGATTCCGGATACACATTCGATAAGTGGGAAACTGATGATGGTATAACGTTCGCAAACGCATCTCAAATGTCAACGACATTTACGATGATAGCGCAAAATGTAACGGTAAGACCGACTTATCGTGAAACAAATGACGTGTGGGTTCGTTTGGCGGACTTGAGGGATTATAATGAAAATGAAACAATGCCAAACGATTTAAGAGATTCACTTCCACCTTATGCGGCGACAACATTTAACGAAACAACATACGCATACAGAGTAATTGTAGACGGCTCTGTAGAAAAGAATTTCGTTGAATTCGACTTGAAGAATAAACTGTTGGGATTAACTCCGTCTATGACGGTGACAGCAACAGCAAATGGAAATGCTTTAGCGATAGCGCCTCAAGTTGATTCTACATCAACGAGTGTTACGACATATAAATCCGACTTGTTTGATCTTCAAGAAGGACTTAATACAGTCAAAATTAAGACAGAATATACAGACCCGAATGACGGACAAAATTATTCGGCTGAATACACGATTACAATACTCAGAAAAAAAGCGGTTGATGTTGATATAAAACCGGGTAATTCACCTTACGGTTTAATCGAATCGTCCGACAATATAACGGATAAGTCAACGGCAAAAGATTTGTTCTCGAAAAATCATACATATGATGCGGCATATACACCGAACAAAGCGGTAAATACATATGATACAAAATATTATACAGATGCATGGGACGGCGTGAATTACGATGAAAATCCTTATACGCTGTTTGTATACAACGGACAAACGTTTGTTGATCCGGGTTTTAAAAATCTGAAAGATATGGACGGAAATACAGTTTCGGCGGAAAATGTAACTCGTACAATAGAAGTTCAAACTGTCAATGTTCCGACAAATGTAACAGATATAATGACAACAACATCGCAAACGGTCACTGTGGCAAATACAGGGGCAAGTTGTGTTATAAGTGAGTTGGCAAGTCTTAATATAAGACCGGGAGTGTATACGTTAAAATATACATTTACCGATACTGATAATACAACACGATTGTTTACAAGACCTGTAGTGGTTCTTGCGAATAAAGGTGATATTAACCTTGACAGAACTGTTGATTCAAATGACGCGGATATGCTTTATCAAAGAATGAATAACGGTTTCTATACCGATATAATAAATTCTGCTGATGAATGGGCAAAAATCTACGCATACAGAGTGGCAGATGTTACCGAAGACAGAAATGTCAACTCGATAGATGCTAACGCACTGTTGAATATAACGCCTACACCGTATTACGAATCACTTCCGACAACGGTTAGTGACAGTATGGCGACATTCGACCCTGATACGGCGGTCAGACAACCGGTTGCGACAGTTCCGCCGGAAAAGGCAACGTTAACGCTTGACTATCTCGGAACTGCGTCAAAACCTTTGGACAAACCTCAAACACCGAACTTGACAGCGGATAATGTCTATGATGTGGATAATGCCGGTTCAGGTATTGTGTGGTTTGGAATAAGTATAAAAAATACGCAGAATTTGAAGTATTTCCTTGACGGATTGTACAGTATGGATTTTGCGATAGATTATGACAGTGAAATATTCACTCCTTGCGATGGCAATATTAGAATCAGTACCGATACGGGCTTTGACCTTGCCGGAACGATTGAAAGTAACAATATCAAGTCAGATGTAACGACGAGTGATGTGGCGTATTGGAAGAATGCGGAATTGTATAAACAATCCTTGCAAAGTGATTTGGATATTGACCAAACAGACAAATATAAAACGGAATTTGTTACAATAAAATCAGTCGACGGTACAAATTTGCGACTGAGTGATTTTATACAGACTGATGGATATGACAGAGTTTATCTGCTTAGAGTGCCGTTCAGACTGAATAAAATGCCGGAGGATGGTTATGTCGGCAAGCCGATAACACTAAACCTTACGGAACAAACATTTGTAATGGGCGCAACCGAAAACGGTGTAACAAATTCAGCGTCATGGGAAGGTGACGTGGATAAAACCACAGAAGTCAATAATGCAAAGAACCATTTTGACGGTGTTGAAATAGTTGATATATTCAATACTGACGGTAAATATAACATAATCGGTACAGTTAAGTGCTGGAATGATACAAAACCGGTTACAGTTGAGATATACAAAGACGGTGAAACGACACCGATGTATACATTTACATCGGCAGATACCGATGATGCCGGCAATAATCTTTACGGCGTACTCACAAAGACGACTAAAAAAGGCGAATGTGAGTGGAATTTTGAGTTGCCTGTATCGAATCAGTTCAGCTACAAAATGGTTGTAAAGAAACAATCGCACCTTACATATCCCGAAATCGAAATAGATAAGACGCAAGTGGATGATAATGCAGATTTGACGCTTGCCGATACTATTGAAATGATTGTTGGTGATATAAACGGCGATGAAATCATCAAATTGCCTGATAGGGCGGAGTTGATGAGATTTTTTAACCGTCAGAAACCGTGGATATTGGATAAAGCACGGTTTGAGGCGGCAGACTTAAATGGTGACGGAGCGGTTAATATGTTTGATCTGACACTTTTGAAACAAAATATGGAGAAAACATATCCGTCTAATATAACTAATGCAAATAATGGAGGTGGTTCCGCTTGATAAAGAGAATAGTAGCAGTTATGTCAGCTCTTGCGTTGGCAGTGGGATTGCTTCCTACGGTGTTAGCCGATGAAGTGACATCGACAAAGCCGGAGATAACTGTTGTTGCAAAACGTATAACAGGTGAAGATAATTATATGGAAATCAGCCTTGAAGTAAACGGCGATTACGAAGATTATTCATCGGTTGGAGCGGTTTTGCAATATGATCCGAGCCTTATAGTTCCGACTACATGGGACGATGAGGCAACAGCGGTGGATATGAGTGAGTCAACCACATGGGCTACAAGGCGAGCGTTGCCGACGCTGGGTAAAGACACATGGACAACTCACACCGCACTGACATATATTGAAAGTAAAACAGATACGGCAACAAATCAGACGACGAAAACTGGTTATTTGTATTTGGGGGCGGAATATCCGGGCGTAGTACCGAATAATACTACAGACCCAAGTGCAACGGCGGATCCGGATGCGACACCAACACCGACAAAGACGCCGACAGTAACACCGACGCCTGACCCAAAGGCAACGCCTGATCCCGACCAACATCAAAATCCGGTTGTTGTAGCGAGATTCACATATGCCGATGAAAATGCGAAAAAGAAGATAGAAGATCAATGGACTTCCGCATGGGATAGTGATTGGACACAGAATAAAGTGCTGACAATCGCGTCTGATGATGTATCTTCCGTATCACCGGCACAGTTCGGCTTTACGATTTATAAAGCGGACTTTTCAATGAAGGGTTATCAGTATGATTATACAGATAGCGTTCTTGAAACGAGTGAGCAAGCGGCGAATAAGGATATTGAAATCGTACTCGGACAAGGAAAGAGTGCGAAAGCGGGCGGACTTAGCCTAAACGATATTTACGTAACAATGTTTTACGATTGGGACGATTCACTTATCGGCACATTGACATGTGGTGTCGGAGAGGACGCGACCGAATCGGTAAATGATTATGTAAAAGAAAAGTTTATTCATCCTGACTTGCAGACGAATACGAATTATTCAAGCAAGGAAAGAACAGATAATTATAGAGGGGAGTATCCTCATGCCGGCCCAAATTCAACCGACCCGACAACTCCGGGCGGAACGGGAACGGTTACGAATGGCTCGGATTATCCACTGACGAATAAACTTGAATATTGCTTTGCAGGTAAAACAATTCATGCAGACGCACCGTATGCAGGTGGTTGGACAAAAGTATCTGCCTCAAATATGTCAGATACATGGACGGCACTTGATAATGCAACCACATTCGACTTAATGCCGGAACTTGGTGCAGACGGTAATCCGGTTGATTCAAGTCAAACAAAACCGGATATGGAATCATTCGATTTTTCCGATGTTACCACAGATGATATAGACGGCGGTACACTGGTAGTAAAAGCCGTATATACACCGGGAACTTTGTTGAATGGAAATGATTCAAGTTATTATTCTGCTATAGGACCAATAACATATGATGCTATTGGTGCGTTGACTAACGGTGTTTATTCAATTAAATTTAATTATAGGAGAATAAATGATAAAGGTTATGGAGTAACTCGTATAAAAGAAGCGAAAATAAGAATGGCTTTGATGCAAGAAGGTGCATCATCTGACACATATATGTCCGTTGATGTTGAGAATTCTGATAATTTTAGGGTTGAAATGATTCCAACAGATGCAGTTAAAACAGTAGGATATAGCTTGTTTGACGTATACAGTGAAAATATTATGACAGGTGTCAGAGCGAGCGTTGATAATGGATTGGGTATTATTTACAATGAAACAAGTGATAATAAAGGATTCATATTTATAGGTAGAATGCGTGGATTTGTAAAATCTGCATACGACCAAAATAATGGCGGTTCATTAAATTGGACGAATAATTCTACTTTGGCTATGATAAAAGAATTGAATTTCAGACCATCAAAAACTGCACAATATACTGCTCGAACTCTTACAGCAGGAAAAAACAAAATTTTGGCTTGTGTAAGTGAAGCAACTGTGGCGAATGGCGGAGATTGTCCGTTGGATTTGACATATTATCAAATTCAATATTACATTATACAGGGTAGTCTTGTAGCAAACAGTGTTGCTCAACCATATTGCGAAGCAAATTATTCATGGTGCGCTCCATCATGATAATTTTTTAATATAAATACAGAGCTAACAAGAAGGGAGTTAACTTAATGAAGAAAAAAATTATTAGTGCTATTTTGGCTTTTTCGATGATTTTTTCTATATTACCATCTACAATTTCATATGCGTATAGTTCATATGGCGTAGAAGCAGATGGATCGATTTCAAAAAATGCATGTATAAGTGAACTAACTGTACATTATACTAATGGTGTTATTGATAAAATATCAGAAAAACCAAATCCTGATCAAAAGTCTAATGCACACCAGGGAGGTCCTGCAACTGTTGGAGTGACAATAGTTTCGGATGTTGATATTTGGTATGATGCAGGCGATGGCGCAACGTTGCAAAATGATTCAAATTCGTTTACTGCTTCATCAACTTATGTAGGTAATGTAGTTCCATCATTTGAAGGTAGCTTTTTGCCTGCTATGAGAGTTAAAGCTAATGCAGTTCCTAATTCTGCGGAAGAACATGTAATTTATGATGCTTCAACAGGATCGGTTGATGTAACAAATGCAGCCAATGGTGGTGCAGATATATTTACAAAGGACAGCGTAAATAGCGTTTTGGAAGCTGCTGGCAATACATTGGATCCAACCAAAGTGGATGGTGAAAATTTATTTGATATTTATAAAGATCAAGATTTAACGGAACAATATACAAATGATAATTTCCCATTTGATACTTATAAAGTAAAAATATATGTTTCAATGGATAATCCAGGTACGGAATATATGTTTGAAGCAGAGGCGGAAGTAAAAATTGACGGTACAGGAGAAATTAAAATTCCATCAGGTGGCGACACACCGTCTGAAGATACAGCAATACCTTCAGTAGCATTAACTGTAACAGCACCGACGATTGGTGCAACACCGGCTACGACTGCTACAACAACTACAACCGGCGTGGTAGCTAATCCGGCTGTTACATGGGATCCGGCTGACAGCACATTTGCTAAAAATCAAGCATACAAAGCAAGTGTTACACTAAGTGCTGACAGTGGTTACAAGTTTACAGATTCAACAACTGCAACAATCAATGGTAAAACTGCTACTGTAACACTTAACGGTGATGGAACATTAAAGGCTGAATATACATTTGACGCTATTAAGCTTACAGGTATTTCATCAAACAAAACAGGACTTACATCTTCATTCGCACCGAATGACAGTTATACACCTGATGGTTTAGAAGTTACTTTAAGGTATAGTGACGGTACGGAGGAGGTCGTACCATATAACAAATTTCCAGAGAACAATCTATCTTTGGTTATTGGAGCAGATTCTGCCACTGCCACTGATTTACCTACTAAATTAACTTTAGATAACAATAATCAAACAGTTTACGTTAAGTACAGCGGAACAGATACAAATGACGGTAATCCAAAGTATCAAGCAATAGATACAATTACTGTTGCAAATGCAAAAATTAAAACAGCACAAGTATCTGTAACATACCCTAAACCGGGTGAAACACCGGATACTGTTGCAACAGTACCTGACGGTGCTAATTATACTGCAGAAGTTACATGGGAACATAACGGTACAGAAGTAACAGGTAATTTTGAATATGATAAAGCATATGATGCTATAATTACAGTAAAACCTAAGACGGGTTATGCACTTGATAATACTAACGGTGTTGCTCTTACTGTAAAGGATAAAACTGCTATAAATCCTGGTGCAGATAAAACTGATACAATAGCATCAGATGATATTGACGTTGACGGTAGTGGTGTAAAGACTGTTTCTTTTGACGCAACAATAAGTACACCTATATCAGCATCAATCTCTGGTTCATTCGATTTATATGATAAGAATGACGTTAACATCACACTTACTTTAGGTACACATGTTATCGGCGACATCACAGGTATCACAATCGATGGACAAACATTAAGCAGTTCTGATGATTACACAATATCAGGAAATATAATTACAGTAAAAGGTGCAAGCCTTGCAACTAAGCTTACAGGTTTGACATCAACTGCGGCAAACAAAAACGTTGAAATTACTGTAACAGGTCAACAAAATGCAACAACAGCAACTCTATCTGCTATTGATACAACACCTTACATCACAATTACTGACCCAACACAAGGTGCAATCACAGGTGTTATTCACACATCAGGTACAAAGGTTGCTTTGACAAAGAATACTGCATATACTTTGTCAGCACCGACTGTTGCTCATACAACAGGTTATACATGGACAGTAAACGGTATCACAGGTACAGACAACGGCCAAACTTATACTTTCACACCGACAGGCGGTGAAGATATAACAGCAACTGTTGCATTGACAGTTGATGCCGGACATAAATTGACAATCAACAAAACAGGTAACGGTACTGTTACTGTAGCAAAAGATGGCGGAAGTACACTTACTGCAGAAACTGACGGTACATACACAGTTTATTCTGATGAAAGCTACACTGTAACAGCAACTGCTGATGACCAAAACAAAGTTACTGCAGTAACAGGCGAAACTATTGACGGTGTACAAAAAACACGTACACATTCAGTAGCAAGTCCTTCAGCAGATACAACTGTTGAGGTAACATTCGCAGAAAAAATAGCTCCGACTGTTAGCGCTGATATGACATACCGCAAGGGTGCAAATGACGGTAATAAAGCATTTACTATTACTTTAGGCGATTATTCAGATGTAAATGTAAACGATACTCCAAGCGGTACTTTTTCAACTGATAAAGCAACATACACTGTTTCAAGTACAGATTTGGACAGTGCAACAAACGGCGACCATACATATACTTTCGACTTCGGCGAAGGTATGACGATTTCGAAAAAAATCACAGTTCTTGCCGCAAGAAGTATTACAAGCGTAACTGCACCGACAGGTACATTTGCACATGGTGATACATTCAAATTGGATGGTTTAGCATTTACAGTAAGTGAAGACGGAACAAATACAACATACACATATGACGGCACAAGTTGGGATAATACACTTCCAACAGGTACACAGTTCAGTTTGGGCGATATAAGCTTCACTGATTGGGATGCGTTCAAGACTGCGGCAGAGGCAAAGATAACACGTCACGATACAACTGACTCAACTGCAGTTAACAACGGTGCTCAAATTACAGTAAGTTTAGGAACTGCTACAAAAGCAAGTAATTCTATTACAGTTGGTCAAAAGGCTATTACTGTTACCCCGTCACAAACAACAGGTATTAACAAGGATTACGACGGTACTGTAAAGGCACCGGCACTTACAGCAACAATCCCTGACGGAGAACTTGTAGGTGATGATGTTGTAACTGCAAGTGTAACAGCAGTATATCAAGATGGTGTTGCGGCTGGTCTTACAGACAAAAATGCAAGTGATAACGACAAAAATGTAGTATTTACTGCAACACTTGCCGGTGCGAATAAAGATAACTACACAATTAAAGCTATCTCTAACGGTAGCGGTAAAATTAACAAGCGTACTGTAAAGATTGCAATTATTAACAATGTACCGGCTGCAACAAAGAATAAAGCTGATACAAAGACAGGTAACGCTACAGCAACTATTCCGACTAATACAGAGTATGATCTTAATACACCATATGAAGTTGTAGATGGTGAAACAGTTGCAATTACATATGAGTATTCATATGCAAACATAAGCAGTGTAGGTCGGGTTAGTGATGTAACAGTGAGAAACATTGCTACAACAAATACAAACTACACTGTTGAACCGACTTATTTGGAAAATCAAAACGGTACAGTTAACAACAGAACTATAGAATCTATCGCTATAAGTGATCCAACTAAGAACGAATATAATTACAGTGACATATTTGATCCTGCAGGTATTAAAGTAACTGTAAAATATGATGGCGAAACTGATTCGGTGGATTATGATTGGAATAATGTTCCTGATGATATTACATTAAAGTGGACAGAAACAGGTGAAGCACTTTCAGCAAATCATAAGTTTAATTCAGTAGGTACAGGTACATATACAATTACTGCAGCAGCAACCGGTGTTGAACCGGCGACAACAAATGATATTACTGTTAATAAATTAAAGGTTAATGTCACAGCAAGCGGTACTATTACAAAGGTATATGACGGCGACGGAGCTTTAGATGATGATGACGCTGACGGTATAACTTATACTGTAACAAATGCGTCTGATGGTTATGATAATCAATTTAATGCAGATAACGTAACAGTTAGTAGTAAGTCTGTAATATATAAAAATAGTTCAGTTGGAAACGTTGGAGTATGGATTTCATGTGAATCAGACAATCCAAACTATAAAGTTAACTCTGTGAAAAATCAGGTTAATGCAACAATAACAAAACGTCCTATCACTGTAACTGCTATTACTGTTCCGACAGTAAAACAATATTCAAATGATACAGATGTACCTGCTAACAATGTAGGAACACCAGCTGTAACATTTGATAATGTTGTAAGCGGTGAGAATGTAACAGTTGACTATAAGTATACATATAATGATACATCTGTAGCAGGCGATACAAGTAATATTACAATAAATAATCTTGTTCTAAACAGCACAAACACTGTTAACGCTAACTATAAATTAGATGAAAGCACTCCTACAAAGTCAGGTCACGTTGACGAAAGAACAGTTAACTCATTAACAGTAACTGCTCCGACTCAATTTGCTACGGCTCAAACATATGGTACTGCTTTAGCTTTAGCCGGTTTGAAGGTACAAGTTAACTTTACATCAGGCGGAACAAGCGCCGGTAGCGAAACATATGTATGGAAAGACGCGTCAACATGGACAAAGCAAGTTGAAGGTCAATCAGATGTAGATGTTACAACAGTTCCGTTTACTCTTGCTTGGTCAGGCACAACAGATGTACCGACTCAAGGTGAAACTCTTAATGTTCAAAGAAGTACAAAGGGTATCACTGCATCATACACAGGTACAAGCGTAACAGGTACAAGTGATCAGATTACAGTAAATCCAATCACATTGACTAAGATTAAAATTACAGGTACTGATCAGACAAAGGTGTATGATGGTAATGCAGATTTGACGCCAAATCCGGCCTTTACATATGCAATTACAGAGGGTATTATAAATAGTGACCCGGTAACGGTTGCGCCTAATACTGTTGAATATGCAGAGGCTGATGTACATACATCTGAGCCGTTAAATATCACAGGTTTCCATTTGACAAATAATAATGATGGTAACTATGCACTTGGTACTCCTAATGTAACAGGTACACCAAACGGTACGATTACAAAACGTCCGATTACTTTAACAGCTATAACAAATATTCCTGCAATCAACAGATTTGAGGCAGGTACAGGCACAGACCAAACTGCAACAAGTGCTGCAAACGGCGGTGCTACATTTGAGGCGGCAGGCACAGACACAGGTATTGTAAGCGGTCAAACAGTTACAGTAATATACAATTATGAGTATGATGATAATCAGACAGTAAGCAATAATGCTGTTGTAAACTTATCTAATGTAAGATTAGATACTGCAAGCGATAAGAACTATAGTCTTACTAATAATGCTACTGCAACAGGTGTGGTAAATGAAGTTGAGGCAACAGCTGTTACAGTTACAATTCCTGATAAGACATATGAATATGGCGATAAGCTTGATTTGACAGGTACAACAGTAACTGTTGATTACGGCAATACTAATACAGAAGTATATACATCAGATGATGGTGTAAATTGGAAGAAGAACAATACTGCAGTATCAGAAAAGCCATTCACAATTACGCTTCCTACAGATAAGGATAGCTTGGCTGTAGGTACGGCAACTGTTTCTGTAAAGGTTAAAGACGGCGTTGAAGATAGCGTTTCTCGTACAGTTAACAAACGTAAAGTAACTGTAACTCCGGCAAAGAACGGTGACGTTACAAAGGTATATAACGGTAACACAACTTATACAAACGGTGTTATTGAGTGGACAGTTAGATCTGTAAACTCTATTGACGGATTGACTGTTACCTTACCGACAGTAAGCAGTGCAACATATACTTATAACGATTCAGCAGTTGCACTTGCAAACAAGATTACTGTATCCGATCCGCAACTAAGCGATACAAATAATTTTGAAATTAACGGTTATACAGATCAAGAATTTGACGCAACAATCACACTTCGTCCATTGGTTATCAAAGGAATAACAATTCCGGACGTTAATAAGTATGCTGACGTATCACAAGAAGTTACAGGCGAAACTGCAAACAGTGCTACAAACGGCGGTGCTACATTTGAGGCGACAGGTACAGACACAGGTATTGTAAGCGGTGAAACAGTAGGCGTAACATTTGACTATAAGTACGTAACTTCAAATCCTGAAAGCGGTACAACTACTGATGTAGATATATCAAACATTGCTCTTGATAATAGAGTAGGAACAAGCGCAAACTACTCATTGACACCTAATTCATTGACAGGTAGTGCAAATGTAGTAGAAAGAACTATAGACAGTATTACAGTAGCTAACCCTACACAGTTTAACAGCGATGTTACATATAACGATAAATTAAGTATAGCCGGCTTAAAGGTTACAATTAACTATACAGACAGAACATCAGAAGTATACACAGCAACAGTAGTCAATGACGTGGTTTCATGGGCATTGGGCAGTGTAAATATCAGCGCAGATAATATTCCATTTACACTATCATGGAAAGATACTGCAAAAGGCGGAACTTTTGCACAAGGACAAACATTGTCTGTAACAGGACATAACGGCAACCAAATCGTTGCAAACCATAAGAATGGTAATGATAGCGGTGAAGGCTCGGCTGTAACAATTAAGCCAATTGCAATTACATCAATCACTGCGGCAAAGAGCGGTGATATTACAAAGACATATAATGGTGATACAGAATTAAATGACGCATCAAAGAGCAATATCGGTTATACATCAACTCAGGTAATCGGCGGAGATACAGTAACTCTTGGTGCAACACCTGCATATGACAATAAGAATGTTGGTCAAAATAAAGCAATTAGCTTTACAACACCGACAGTAAGCGGTAATGATAACTATACACTTGGAACTGACGCTACTGTTACAGGCGATGTAGTCGGTGATATTACAGTAAAAACTGTTGCAATTTCAAATGTATATATCCCGTCAATTTATAAGGACACAGAAGACCTTGTAAAATCAATTTCAAATGCAAGTGCTATTGCAAGCGGTAATCCTACAGCTAATACAGTTGTAGCGGCTGATATTCTATCGGGCGACAGAGCTAATTTAACATTTGCTTATGAACTTACATATGCAAATTCAACTGATGCTAATCCGACTGTAACGATTTCAGATACTTCTATTACAGGAACGGAAAGCGGTAACTATGAATTTACATGGCCTACAGGATTGACAGGTACAGTAGTAGCAGACGCATTTACGGATGCTGCAATTACATCACCTGACCTAATGCAATATACACATGGTGATACATTCAATCCAACAGGTTTGTCAGTTACTATTAAGACAAGCAGTCACCCAACAGGTACAACATATACAGTAACAGGTACAGAGGGTAATTACAAATGGGATACAGATCTTCCGGCAGGTGTAAATGTATCACTTGGAAGTATCTCATTAAATAGCAATGACGCTTTGAATTTCAAGGCTCATTACAATAATATGAAAGATCAGAAGATTAAGGTTTCTGCCGGTGAGAAAGAAGCTGAAACAGATGCAGTTACAATGCTACAAAAGCAATTAACGGCAACTGCGTCAATAAGTCCTGCAAATAAGGTATATGACAGTAAAACAACTCTTCGTGAGGGCCAAACAGTAACATACACAATCGGTACTGGCGAAGTACAGAGCTTTAACAATGTTGCCGATGACGTTAAGGTAACGGCTGACGCAAATTATAAGTCTGCTGATGTTTCAAAAACAGGTACAACAACCAATAATGTAGGTATTGAATTCACAAATATCGCCCTTAGCGGTAATGACGCAATTAACTACATTATGCCGTCATCTATTGCTGATATAGCTGGTATGATTATTCCTTACCCAATTCACATAAGAGCAATTAACGAAAATGCTCCAACTGCTTACTATAAGAAAGCAAAGAGCGGAACTATTGCCTCAACAGATAACTATGATGCAGAAATGAACGGTTTGACAAAACCTGCAATTAAGTTTAATTATAATTACGGTGATTTGGTTAACACAGTTGCAGACAGCGTTAGCGTTCCGATAAACGTTGTTGATTTTGTTACTGCTACTGATAATTTTGAAATAAAAACTACACCTTCTACAATCAATGGTAAAGTTGAAGTTCAAGGTATTAAAGAGATTAAAATAACAAAGGATAACCATGATTATAAGTATGGTGATACTCTTGTTTTGAATGACTTGTCGGTAAAAGTAACGTATGCTGATGATTCAATAAAGGAGAACATTAAATACAACGATATAGATTGGCAGACTCTTGGTTTAACTCTTAATACAACACTTCCGACAGACGGAACAGTATTAAAGAATTCAACAGATAACGGTAAAACAATTATTGTTGAAAAGGATACAGTACAGTCAAATGCAATTACAATAAACGTTGCAAAACGTACAGTTAAGATTGAAAGAGATGGCAGTGACGCTATCACTAAGACATATGACGGTACAAAAGCTGTAGAACAGACAATCGCTCTAAAGGTTGCCGATTTGCAAGAAGGATTTGACGGCGTATATAATGGTGACATAACAGGTGTAACAGCTACGCCATATATTTACAGCAGTAAAGATGCTCAGAATAATATAGCATTGACAGGTACACCGACTCTTGTAGGTTCTAACTTAGATGAATATACACCTACATATCCGTCATTGACAGGTAACATTACTACAAAATCAGTTACACTAACTCCGGTTATCTCTGAGGATATTTATGAAAATAAATTCGCGACAGATGATAAGGTTATAACTGAAACAGGCGCAACAGTTGAAAATAGTAAGGTAACTCAAAGCGGTATCGTATCAGGCGAAGAGGGTAACTTTACATTTGCTTATACTGTTACTGTTCCAAAGGCAGATTTAGCAAATGCAGCTACAAAATCTTATGCACCGACAAATACAAGCGAAAACGGTACAGGTAAGGGTAACTATACATTTACATGGAATGACGCAAGTGTAGAAATTAAGACTAACGCTGCAACAAGTATGGAAGTAACTACTGATCCGTCAGATATTTCAACTCAGAAATATTATGGTGACAGTATTTCGTTAGACGGTATGGTTGTTACAATCACATATGGAAATGGTTCTACTCACGAATTTACATATGGTTCAACTGAATGGAATAACGAAGGATTTACTGTTGCAATCGAAGACGGCGGTAACTTTAGCAAACTTGTAACAGGTAATAACGGTAAGCATATCGTTGTTTCAAAGACAGGTCTTAACAGTGCAAATACAGCTGCTACATTAAAGGTTAATAAGAAAGATTTACACTTGACAGCAGAAAAAGCTGACGGTTTATCGGCAATCGAAAAGACATATGATACTACAACTGACGCAAAATCAATTCTAAAGTTTGGTATCACAAGCGCTGACTTAGTATCAGGCGATAGCTTTACAGTTGATTCATCAAATGTATCAGCTACATTCGATACTAAGAACCAAGGTTCAGATAAGGATATTACAATAAGCGGTTTGACAATTACAGGCGATAACAGCGATCAGTATAATATAATTATGCCAAGCGGTGTAAAGGGTACAATTAATCCTAAGTCAATCACTGTAAAAGTTGCAGGAGTTGCTGATATTCTTGCCGGTGTTTCGGGTGAAGACTTGAAAAAGACAGCAAGCATTAATTACAGCGAACAACCTGAAAGTGGTGTTTCAGTAACAGTTACGGCAACATATCCTGATTCAACTCAAGATCCTGCAGGTCAAAAGACTGAAAAGGCACTTACATTCACAAAGACTGAAACAGGAAATGAGTTAGGAAACTATGTATTCACTTTGGATGAAAACGGTGTTAAGGGTTATGTTGTTAGCAACATAATCAATGAAATTAATGTAACAACTCCGCCACAGACTGAATATACACATGGTGATAACCTTTCATTGAAGGGTATGGTAATTGAGGTTAAGTATCAAGATTCTCGTGATGATAATATTTATACTTGCCAAGCTGACGGTACTTGGAAAGATAAGAACAGTACCACGGTAACAGAACTTCCTGTATCATTTGCACTTGAAAAGAATGGTACAGAAAACGCATTGACATCACAAACACAACAATTAAGACGTGATACTAATGATGGTGCAATCCTTGTTGTTAAGGGTGGAGATGAAAGTAACAAAGACACGACACTAACAGTTAATAAGAAGGAAATCACTCAAATAACTATTCCGAACCCGGTACCGTCACCGGAAAAGACGTATGACGGAACAACAACTGTAACTCAGTCAATTTCATATGAGGGTGTAGGAGTTCTTGATGCAGATAAAGCTACAGTAAATTCACTTATCAGTGCAACTGCTAATTATGATACTAAGGATGTAGCATTTGATAGTGACGGAACAACAGTTGCAAGTAAAGCTATTAACTTTACAAATCCTACAATGAATGAAAATGACAACTACACAATGTCATCAAGTGCAACAGTTACAACTACAATAACAGGTAAGATAAAGCCAAAAGATCTTACTGTAACAATAACAAGTGTTCCTTCAATTATTGTAGGTCAAAGTAAGACAGTTACATTGACAAAGACTACTAACTATACACAGAGTGGCGAAGTAACAGTTGGTGAAAATACAGAAGAAGTTAATTTAGCTGTTGTAGGTGAGTATGCACAAAATACTACAGCTGAAGATAATGTTAATGTAACATACTCAGTTACAAATAAAGATAGTTACAAAAACTATAACATTATAGTAGCAGAAAATCCAACGGGTACTGTAAATAAGAAACCTGTAACAAAGATTGAAGTTACATCTCCTACAAAGACAACATGGTCACATGGCGATGATTTAACTCTTGACGGTATGACAATCACAGTTACATACAATAATGATGATACTGATAAAAAGCAGTATAAACATATGGACGGTAAGTGGCATGATGTAACAGGTGGTAGTGATACAGAGTTATCGGGAACTCCTGACGATGTAACAATTACATGGGGTGACACAAATAGTTCAGCAACTGACGGTGTAATTCGTCTTGATGATATAAATAAGGGTCTTACACCTGATGACAACAACAACAAGACAACATCTGTTAAGGTTACATCAACAGTAAAGGATACTAACGGTGAGTATCAATCAGCTTCAACTGGTGACATTACTTTAACAAAGAAACAACTTACTCTAACAGTAAGCGGTAATATTACAAAGCCATATGATAATACAAGAGATCTTAGCACTGACAATCTTGGAAATGTAAGTCTTACATTAGACGGTGTAGCCGGCACTGACGGTGTTACATTAAATGAAACAGCTACAAAGAACAACATCAAGTATGCGGGAACAACAGTAGCAGATACAGCATCATCACCAAAACTTGTAATCGGTACAGTAGTGTTAGCAGATAATGCTAATAATCAATATTATACATTACCATCAGGTGCAAGCATTACAAATAGTACAACAGGTAAGATTAATAAGCGTCCTGTACAGATTACATCTGTAACAAAGAATATGAATACATCAGTTGATGCGTCTACAACAGGAACTTTGGAAAAATTAGTACAATCAACTACTGACGGTTATGGTATTTCAAGTGCATCAGGATGCTATTCAATCTTAAGCGGTCATGTAATTAAGGTTGATATACCTTATAGATATAGCCAGACATCAGCAGAAGGTCCAGCAGATGTTATATATGATAAGTATAATGCAAAGGTATCAGATGAAAATGCAGATTATGTAGCTAACTATGATGTATCATTTGATATTGCAAAAGGTAGTGTAACTATTTCAAACGGTACAGTTACAGGCGTTAAGATTGAAACAACAGGTAAAACAGAGTATACTCATGGTGATTCATTCGACCTAACAGGTACAAAGATAACTGTTACATACAATAACGGTGCAAAGCAAGATACATATGAGTATGACACATCAAGCGGTAAGTGGATTAAGAACGGTACAGGTACACCGGCTGAATTGCCGAGTGAAATAGGTATTAGTCTTGGTAACACAACAATTAATGCAAATCCGGCATCGGATACAGATAAGACTGTTGTAAAATATGACAAGACAAATACAACACCGGAATTGAAAGCTACTTATACAAAGAGTGGTAGTGAGCCTATTTCATCAACAGAAAATCCTACAGTTACGTTGAAGAAGAAAACTATTACAATAACTGTTGCAAACGGTGCAGATGAAATCAAGCATACATACAGTGGTAATAATTCTCTTACAGACGATGAAATCACTAAGTTGACGATTACAGAACCTACTAACTTCAAGGTTGGCAGTGATGATGTAACTCTAACTAAGGGTACACTTTCTGCAACAATCGGTAGTAACACTAACGGTAATGTAGATAAGAATTTAGCAATTAGTGTTTCTGGATATGAACTTAGCGGTAACGATGCAGACAAATACGAGATTAAATATGTAAGCACTGCAACAGGTGATATTACAAAAGCACCTTTGACAATTACAATCAGTTCAGTTCCGTCAATCAATGAGAATGCTACTGATTTGAAAAAGATTTTGACAAAGGATGTAAACTATACACAAAGCGGCGAAGTAACAGTTAATGGTAATAAGGAAACTGTAAATGCAACTGTTCAGGGAACATATCCTAACAGTACATATACAGGCGGCAGTGCAGATAAGAATGTATCATATACAGTTACAAATGCGGACGAATATCCGAACTATGATATTACAATCAGCGGTTCACCAAAGGGTACAGTTACTCAAAAGACTGCAACAGTTGAAATTATTAATCAACCTAAATTTGTAACTGATACGACAAGACCACAACATGGTGATAAGCTTGGTACAGACGGTCTTAACGGATTTGAATACACTGTATCTTACAGTGACGGAACAACAACAAAGCATAAGTATGAAAACGGTGATTGGTTGACAACAGACGGTTATACAGAACCGGAAAACGGTACAGTATTTACATGGACAAACACAAACACACCTGTAAGCTCTGATTCTGAAATCCGCAGAGATATGGATAATAAGATTAAGATTACTGTTCCGACAGCAACAAATGAACCTTTTACAAATAAGGCAACTGCTGATAAGAAAAAGGTTAAGATTACAGCAAACGGTACATATACAAAGGTATATGACGGTACAAATACAGTAACATTAAACGAAACAACTCCTGAAATTACTTATACAGTAAGCGGTGTTGCAACGGGTGATACTGTAACAGTTACAGCAACTCCTGCATTTGTAGATGAAAATGTTGCTAAGTTCGGTGATGTATATCAAAAGGCAATTAACTTTACAAATGTTTCAATTAAAAATGAAGACGGTACAGACACAGATAATTATGAAATTGTCGCAGATGAAAACGGAGTTGTAATTGCTCCTATCATGGGTGCGATAACACCTAAGACAATCAACATCACTGCATTGACTGTTCCTTCATCAACAAAGGGTTCAGCAGGTGAAAAGACTGTAACAAAGAACAAGAACTTTACAACAACTGATATTCTTGAAAAGGATAAGGATAATGTTACAATCGGCTATAAAGCTACATTCGTAACATCAGCAACAGGAACTGTCGATGCAACTGTTACAGATGCAAAGGTAGACGGTTCAAATGACCAAATGACTCTTAACTACGTTGTAGGTACTGTTACCGGCGCTAAGATTGAAATAACCAGCAGCAATCCTGGTGGCGGCGGCGGAGGCGGCGGAGGAGGTAACTCCCTAAGCATTAAGTACGAAAACGCCGACGGTACAGCAGGTAAGGACGTAAGCAAGATTGAAGCTCCTGCAGGAAGTGATCCTGTAGACTTGATCGCAGTATTCGTTACAAAACCTGCAAACCCAACAGTTATTTGGACATCAGATAATGAAAGCGTTGCAACTGTAGACGAAAACGGTATTGTTAAGTTTATCGGTGAAGGTACAGCTATAATCACAGCTCAGTCTAAGACTAATAAGACTCTAAAGGATACTGTTACAGTTACAGTTACAAAGGCAGTAGCAACACCGACTCCTAAGCCGGCAAATCCTACTCCGGAACCTACAAAAGAACCGTCAATCATCACAAAGACTATGTTAAATCCATATATCGTAGGTTATGATGATAATGTATTCGGTCCTGAACTTCCAATCAGCCGTGAAGAAGTATCAGCAATATTCGCAAGATTGATTGCAAATAATATCTATATGGATAAAGAATATGATACATCATTCCCTGATGTAGGCGAAGGTTGGAGTAAAGATTATATCGGTTACTTGGAGAAATTCAGTGTAGTAACAGGTTATGAAGACGGTACATTCAGACCTCAAAATTACATCACAAGAGCAGAAATGGCTGTTATGATGGCTAAGGCAGAGGGCTATGACATCTCGGGCTATATGTCTTCTGATGAATTAGCTTATCCTGACGTAGATGAGGGTTACAGTGAATGGGCTGTTAAGGCTATCAAGTATTTGACAGACAGAGGTATTATGGAAGGTTATCCGGACGGTACATTCGGTCCGAACAGACCTATAACAAGAGCAGAAACTGTTGCAACAGTTAACAGAGTTCTTGCAGATATGACTGTCGGAAATATCGAGGTACTTCCGTCAGATATGACAGAGGCACATTGGGCTTATAATGATGTAGTATTCGCAATGAACCACAGAATTCTTAAAGACGTTGCGGCTGATGAAAGTCAGTTCATCAAGTCAGAAGAATATGATAAGAATAAGATTACGGAAACAGAAGTTGTAGAAGACACATCAGACGAGAATGCCGGAGCGGGTGCATCACCTACTCCGGAGCCTTCTCCGACTCCAAATGCTTGATTAATAAGAGCTTTTTACGAAATTTGTAATAATAGAGGCAGCGGATTTTCGCTTGCCTCTGTTGTTGCATTTTCAAATTATACAAGAGTTTATCTTGTTTGCTTTGAAAATGTAATAACGTTATTGTCATAATGAGGTGAGGGCTTATGAAAAAACAAAATATATGTTATAGATTATTAACGGTATTATTAAGCGTTGCAATGTGCTTGCAAGGTGGATTTGTGGTGCCGGTTTTTGCGGATGGAGATTTCAGTTATTATTTGCAATATAACGAGGCAAGTGACGGAAAAATAAGCGAGGACCATCCTATCATCATTCCTGATGAAGATATAGATGCAGAATACGGACCACAGCCGCATGATAACTATCAAGGCACGGGTGGCGTAGTAGACGAACCTATACCGGATTGGAGCAGTAAACCGTACAGAATTATCGGATATACATTTGACGGTTGGTATACAGAAAATAACGGCGGAGGAACAAAGGTTGATGAAGATACAAATATATCATCATCAATGCTTGACAGATTTAATAATATCACATTGTACGGAAATTGGAGTTTGTACAATTCACCTGATATAACAACAGGCTCAGTTGCATTTTCGTCAAGAAACGTAAATGATGAAGATATTCCGTCACAGATAAATTGGACAGACATAAACGGGAATGATTTGACTTTTGACAGTAAAGTTACTGATTACTATACGTATGTGTATGCAAATACCGCGTCTGTAAAAATGGATTTTGAACAGTATGAGCCGAGTGCGACAACAAGTGTTGCGGTAAACGGTGAAAAAGTTTCAATCAGTTCAGAGGATATTTCGGGTAAAGGTTATTGGTATAACGGTGAGGACCTTGAAGCTCGTGACATCATAACAGGTAAAAATATTTCTACAGAATATATGAACCTTGACTTTACCTCGACAGATAAAGAGTATAATGAAATAACCGTTACGATTACAATGCCTAACGATAACAGTAGAACATATACTTTTCATGTTAAGCGTTTAAGCACAGAAATACGCCTTGCATGCGGTAATACACCATACGGAAAGATTATGGCGTCTTCTCAAACCGCTGATGCAAAAACTGCACTAAAGTCAACTTTTGATTCGACGTATAAGTACAGAAATATCTCATATAATCCGTTGGCATGGAATATTTACGGTACAGATGGCGTTGAAGTGAAAAAGGGTACTTCACTTCAAGAAAATCAATATATAAATTACGATAAAGACGAAACTGCAATAGTAGTATTTTCGGGTGATAGGTTTACAGATCCCGGAGTAACATTGTATGATTCTAACGGCGATGCAATAGAACTGACACAAGATAAGACTATAAAACGTACAATTCAGTATCAGACAGTATCGTCATTAAAATATGAAGATTGGGATAACACAACCGATAAAACCGATGTGAAAACATTGACCGGTGCAGACGGTGAGAATATAATAGACATTTTGCAAACTCAAAATGTTAAACCGGGCATATATACGATTACATATGAGTATGACCCTAACGACGGTACTCGTCCGTTAAAAGACGAGAGAAGTATGATTGTTTTGCCTAAAAAAGGCGATATGAATATGGACAATTATGTAAATATGCTTGATGTATTTATGTATGATAAAAATATTCCGGATACAAATATCAGCAATACATTATATAAATATCGTGCACTTGATATAAGCACAAGCGGCGGTAACGGAGTTGTTGATGAAACAGACAGAACCAATTTCTTAAACAAAAAAATGGCGGATTTATATACATCGCTTTCAGTTGATGAAACAGTAACACAGAAAGAATACAATGTTTCGACATCGGCAGATAGTAATAAAACACAACTGTATATGGACTTTATGGGAACAGAAACAGAGCCGAATACATCTGCGGACAAAACTCAGGAACTTCAGAAAAATGACGCTTTTTGGATAGGTTACAGATTTGACAATACAGCCAATCTAAAGACGGGTAATTTGAAGGGAATCACTTTGTCGGTAGATTATGATTCGAGATATGTAAATCCGACTGCGTTGAATACTACTGCACTAAAAACACAAATTCAGAAAAATAACCCTGAGCTTGAAGTATTTGATATAGCTGGAGATACAAATTATAAGAAAAACTATGCGGTTGATTCTTCAACATCGTCATATACATGGAATGATACAGGGTCTGTAAAAACACTTGTTATTGAATTGTGTTTGAAAGACGGTCAAACATTTAATTTGTCAGACGGTTATTTTATAAAATTGCCGTTTAAAGTAAAAACAGTACCGCCGGAAGGCAGAAATGTTATATCAACTAAACTTGGTGCTACATCATTGAATATGCAAATCGGTGATGAAGGATATATGTGGGATACAAGTGGTGCGTCTAATTCTATCACTGAAAATCTTATGGACAAATTGCAATATATGGGCGATTATGTGCCTGAATTTGTTCCGGAAGATCCGGCTAAGGAATTGGAAAATGCAGTTTACGGTACTGATAAATCATACACAGGATTTGAGAAAAAAGGCACGGTTGACGGTGATATTCCTACCGGTATGACATATAATCAATCAGTCGGAACAATAACCGGTACACCGAAAAAGGCAGGAGTTTTTGTATTTTACATAAACGGTATAAAATATCAGATTACAGTAGAAAAAGCAAAACTTACCGTTACAGCAGATGATAATACAAAAGTATACGGAAGTGCAAATCCGTCATTTACATTTAAGTATGACGAAACGTGTTTAAAAAATAACGACACAATCGCTACAGCTGTTAAGACTGCTCCGCAGATAAGTTGTGAGGCTGATACAACAACGGATTGTCAGGATGATTATCCGATAAACTTTGTTGAAAATAGCGGTGAATCTGATAATTATTATTTTGATTTTGTCAGTGGCAAGCTTAGCATAACACCGAAAGAAATAACGGTAAGTAAAGTTAAGATACCATCTTGCAGTATAAATGCAACATTCCCTTATACATTTACCGCAACTTGTTCCGGTGATGAATTTACTGCGTCGGGAATTATTAACAATGATATTATAAAGATTGAATATGACGTTACATACACTGATACCGAGTCAACAAAAGCTGTTGGTAAAAATAAAAAGGTAACGGCAACCAACATAAAAGTCAAAACTGATGACGATTATCCGGACGGGAAAAATTATACTGTTAAATCTGCTACTTTAACGAGCAGTGACGGTGAAATTGTTGCGGATAATATAACCGAATTTGAAGTAACAGAAGAATGTAAACTTGAATATACTTACGGTGAAACACTTGATTTAAAAACCGGTAACGTCAAAATCACATACGGTAGCGGTACTGTTGAAAATGTGACATTTGAAGAGGCTGTTGAAAAAGGCCTGACAATAAAATACAGTAATAAAACAACAGCTAAAACCGGAGATCATTTGAGCGTGTCGGATACCGGAAAGTGGCTTATGCTTACAATGGATGGTATAAGCTCTTGGTATAAGACAAATAATTTCAAGATAAATAAAAAAGATCTTCATATAAAAGCTGATAATAAACAAAGATATTACGGTGATGAAAACAGTAGTGTAACATTTACATATACTTTTACCAACAGCGATTTTGTTTACGGTGAAACAAGCAGTACGTTTACTGGCTTTGTTGCACCTGAATTTAGCTGTCAAGCTACTGCATCCACTGAAATTGATAAAGAAAAAGGCTATACCGAGTCGACAATAGAATTGTCGGGCGGTACAAGTGATAACTATAATATTTTGTGCGAAAACGGTACGCTTACAATTAATAAAAGACCGTTAAAGGTTGAAAAGATTACAGGTGAAGTACCTTCACTTATTTCAAAATATTATTTAAACAGTGACGGCAGTGAAAAAACGGCACCATATAAAGTGCCTGCATCGGCTGAAAAATCAACAGACAAAAATACAATGAACGTAAGTGGATTGTATAACAGTGATGAAGTTAAAGTTCTTTATAATGCACAATATGCAAATCACACTGCGGCTGAAAATGTTCAAGTAACGGTTGATGATTTAAAAATGGACGATACGTTCGGTAAGAGTTACAACTATACGGTTTCATCTGATTCAATAACAACCGCAGACGGCGGACGAGTTTATATTCAGAGTATAACAGGTCTTGAAATTGTTGAACAACCTACAACAGAATATGTTTACGGAACACCGCTTAATCTTGAAAGCGGAAAAGTAAAATTGACGTTTGATAATGAACAAGTTATCAATGTTAATTTTGAAGAATTAAAATCTTATGATGTTAAGCTCACATATACGGGCGGAGAGGTTGAACCTAAAAATAATGAACATTTAGTTGTTAAAGACACGGGAAAGACTATAACTGTCACACCGGATACTTTTTATGATGTTGAGGCAGTTACAACCGATAAGATAACGGTTACAAAACATGACCTTCACGTAAAGGCTGATGATATATATACGACTTATGGTGAAAATATAAGTCAGTATGCAAGCGGATATGGATACACATATACAGAAAGTGATTTCCAATATGATGATGCAGACGATGTAGAAAACATTTCGGGATATAAAAAGCCTAAAATTGTCTGCAAAGAGGATGACGGAACAACAAATGTAAATCAAAAGACATTAGCCGGCACATATACATTGTCTATAAGCGGTGCTGACGCCGAAAACTATAATATTTTGTATGAAAACGGCAACCTTGTAATAAGACAAAGACCTCTTATTGTACAAACGGTTAATAATATTCCTAATCTTACATCAAAAGAAGCATTTGAAAGTGATCTTGTAAAGAACATTGATGTCAAAACAGACATTGATTCGTCAGCTTTAACATTTGCCGAAAACAGAGGTCCTTTGTGGGATGATTGTGTGCATATAACTTTTGATGCAACATATACGGATAATTCGGCAGTAGGGGAAACAGATGTTGATATAACCAATGCTGTCTTGGATACAAGCTACGGTGACGCAAGAAACTATTATCTTCAAAAGATAGAAACTCCGCAAAAGGGGTTTGCGGTTAAGTCTGTTATGACAGCTATTGAAATAACAACAGATCCAACCCAAAATAATGACGGAACAAGCCGTGAATATAAGTATGGAGATAAGCTTGATTTCAGCGGTGGAAAGTTTAAATTAACATACGATAACGGTGATGTTATTGAAAATGTTCCGTTTAATAAACTTGCAGAGTATGATGTTAAAGCTGTATACACAGGTACAGATACAGAAGTTGAGGACGGAGCTTTTGCAACAATTAAAAGTCACAATGGAAATACCATTACTTTTGTTCCGCCGACTGACGCAACGGCAGAAAAAGTGGTTACAGGTGAGATAACCGTAAAGAAACGTCCTTTACACGTTATTGTAAATGACGCATCATATACATATGGTGATGAGCCGTCTACTTACACAATCGACTATGAAAAGAGTGATTTGGCAGACGGCGAAACAATAATATCCGCACTTGGAACATTATTTACTCCACCGACTGTACAATGTAAGATTGACGATAAAGATGCGGATAATAAGACAAATGCGGGTACTTATGAAGATGTAATTACTGCATTTGGCGGAAGTGCGGATAATTATGAATTTATATGTGAAGATAAGGGCAGTTTGACTGTTAATAAGCGTGAATTGAAAATCAATTCAATTAATAATGGTATTCCTGATTTAACTTCATCAATAGCATATGAACATAATTATCAGTTACCAATAAAATTGGACGGTACTGCGTCTAATTTGGATATGGATATAGTCAATCTTGTAAATAATGATAGCATTGATATTACCTATAAAGCGGTATATAACAGTCTTGAACAGACAGACAATGCAACTGTAGATATAGAAGATGTCGAATTTGCAAATGATTGTGACAGTAGTAAAAATTATACTTTAGTAACTGTACCGACAACATCAAGCGGTAAGATTATGACCAGACTTATGTCTGAAATTATTGTTAATAGCAGTCCGGATAAAATGGAGTATACTTACGGTGAATGGTTTGCTCTAAAGGGCGGCAGTGTTGATATTAAGTATAACAGCGGATATGTTGAAAGTGATGTACCGTTTGAAAGACTTGCTGATTTTGGTATAGACTTGACTTTTGTAAAGAAAGAAGACGGTACCGAAACAGAAATAGGAACAGTGAAAAACAATACATTGCTTACTGTTTCAAAGTATAACGGTGCGTTTATAAAACTTACAATAAATGATCCGACTAAAGCAACCGATGATTTGCAAGCGGCTTATTCTTCTGATAGTTTGAAAGTAAACAAACATCAAATGAGGGTTGTTGCCGATGATGTGACATTGACATACGGTGATAATGCGCCGAGTGAATACACATTCCATTATACGATGGCTGACCTTGTAAACGGTGATACGTTATCGAGCGAAAGATTTAACGAAGGACTTAGCGAACCGACTGTATCGTGTGATTATGTAAGCGGACAATCAGTTTGTGGAGAATATGATATTATACCGAGCGGCGGCGGAAATGATAACTATGATTTCGTATATGTAAACGGAACTGTAACTGTAAACAAGAAACAGATTACGATAGATTCTATCGATAATGGTGTTCCGACGCTTACATCAGAAATAATATATAAGAATAATTCAATTCTTCCTATTTATATTGAATCAACGGCAGTATATACGAATGAACAGAAAGATATGACTGTAAGCGGTATTATCAACAACGATGAAATAGGCATAACATATGATACAGTATATACATCAAAAGACGTGGCAGAAACTATAACTGTTAAGATAGAAGACGTTAAGTTTGACGATAGCCATGAGAAAAATGTATGTTATGAAATTAAATCATATCCAAGTGAGGCGTCAGGTGGTACAGTTCTTGAAGAACAGATTACAAGTGTTGTTATAACAAGTGATCCGGTTTTGAGAGATGATAACGGCAAACAGATTGAATATACTTACGGAGATAAGTTGAACCTTAATCGTGGTGCGGTTACGGTTGAATATGATAGTGGAAGAATTCAGAAAAACTTGAAGTTTAATGAGTTGACCAAAAAAACAGATGGTAAAGTTAAACTTGTATATACCGACGGTACTGATGAAACTCCTGCGGCAGATAATGATGTCTTGACTACTGCATATCATAACGGTAAGTCAATAAAACTGAAAGTTGATACAAAAGCAACACTTGAAGAACCTCAAACGGCACAACTTTTGGTGAATAAAGCCGTTATAACTGTAACGGCGAAAGATAAAGAAAGATTTTACGGAGATAAAAATCCTACATTAGAATATGAATACAGTGGGTTTGTAAATAGTGATGATGAGCATTCTGAAAATTTCAGAAATGAATTGGAAGAACCGAAAATATCATGCGATACTAATGAAAAAACTCCTGTAGGAACATATGATATTGAATTATCTTCGGCAAGTTCGGCAAATTATACTTTTAAACTTGTACCGGCGACGCTTACCATAAATAAACGTCCGATTGATGTTAAGAAGATAACCGGAGGCATTCCGGCATTGACATCAAAAATGATATATGATGATCCTCAGCTTGTACATAAAATTGACGGTGTTGCAATAAATACCGCAGGACAAGTTGAATTTGATAACCTTTCATATGGTGATACGGTGAAACTTGATTATACTGTTATGTATACAAGTGTAATTCCGTCAGATAATGTTCTTGTTAATATTTATGATATAACAATAGACGAATCATACGGAGAGGGAAGTAATTATGTACTTAGAGATGTACCGAGTACAACTTTAGGCGGACGAATTTATGATAAACAAATTTCGATGGTTGAAATTATAAAACAGCCGAAACTTGAGTATACATATGGCGAAACGTTGGATTTGTCGGAAAAGGGCGTAAGAATAACATATGATAACGGTTTAGTTGTTTATGATGTTGCATATGATGAACTTGGAGGTTATGGTGTTGACGTTACTCTGACAGACTCTGAAGGTGTGGAAAAAGAGGCTATAGACGGGGATAAGTTAACCGTAACAAAACATAACGGTGCATATTTAACACTTATTCCGCAAACTGAATTAAGCAATGTTCTTTCTGTAAAGAGTCAGGAAATGAAAATTAATAAAAAGCCGATAAATGTTAATATCAATGATGTGACGGCAATATATGGTGATAATCCTACGGTTGATTTTAGCTTTACATATAACGATAGCGATTTTGCTTATGGTGAAACACAAGACAGTGCTGAGTTTAAAGATAATTTGACAGAACCTGTATTTGTCTGCAAAGAACGTGATGGTTCAACAGATATAAACTCAAAATCAGATGTCGGAAGATATACGATTACAATGACAGGTGCTCAAAGTGACAATTATCGTTTTGTATATAATAACGGTACATTGGTTATTCAGAAGAGGAAACTTGTCGTAAAAGATATAACAGACGGTATCCCTGTTCTTACATCGGATATAATTTTCGATAATCAAGGTCAAATTCATAAATTAGACGGCAAGGCAGATAATGATATTTTGAGTCTTGAAAACCTTGTTAATAATGATAAAGTGTGTGTTTTGTATAAAGCAGTTTATAAAACAGAACAACCGACAACGAAATGTGATGTAGATATTGAATATGTTTCGATGGATGATTCTTATGGCAAGAGTTATAATTATGAAATTGATGAAACAGAGAGTGTTAAAAACGTTTCCGGCGGTAGAATTAATAATAGGGAACTTACAACTGTTGAAATTGTAAGTCAACCCAAAACAGAATATGTATATGGTGAAAAGCTTGATTTAAGCAATGCTAAAGCGAGAATTACATATGATAGCGGGTATGTTGAAGATAATGTACCATTTACTGAATTGGGAGAATACGGTGTGACTATCGGTTATCCGAATGATGACGGAACGATAACCGCTGCTAAAGACGGGGATGTGTTGACAGTTCCTGATCATAACGGAAAATGTATTGAACTTTTGGCTCAAAGCACTCATAAAGTTCCTACAGTACAAACTGACAATTTAACTGTTGAAAAAAGAGTGTTAGAGTATGGAGAGTGTATCGTAAATCCTATAGTTTATGACGGAAAGACATTACAGACAACCGGTACGATAGCATTTTCAAACGTTCAAAATAATGATAAAGTGACAGCAACGGGTGAATTTTCGTTTGAAGATTTTAATGCCGGAAAAGATAAAACAGTTAATATATTGAATGTTAAACTTGATAAACCGTTTGACGACAACTATGAACTTTCTTCGGATAATGTGTTGTCAAAAGGTAATATTGAAAAAGCGACATTGACTGTTTTGCTTAAGGAAGATGATATATCTATTTCTGATGAAAGTAATATATTGACTGTTACTGCTCCGGAGATGACTCAGTTTGAGATAGACGGTGGAGCTAAGTATCAGTATTCAATAGACGGCGGTAAAACGTGGAAAGATGAAAATTCATTTGAAAACCTTGAATTGGGACAAGAATGTAGTGTTTGTATAAGATTTGCGGAAACGGATAATTTCAATCAATCTGAAATTAGTATTCCGATAAGTAAAAAAGCTTTTGCCAATAAGATTACTCTTGTGTCAATAGACGATATGACGGTGCTAAAGAGTTTTTATACTAATGTTGTCACTGTTGAAAAAGAAGCTGATTTCAGAAATCTTATCGGAGATATAGGAGTAACATATTACGCTTGCTATAAAAATGATAAGGGCAGTGAAAGCATCAAATATCCTTTGACCTTTGATGGGGATGTAACGATTTATACAACGCTTAAAAAGAAGAGTAGTCATGGAAAGGGAAATAACAATTCTTCAAACTCTACACCTACGCCAACAGTTGCACCTACAATTTTGCCGACGGAAGAACCGATAGAAACGGAATCACCTTCAGAAACCTTAAAACCTACGCAAAAACCTCAAAGTGATACTAATGAACCATATATGTCGGGATATGACGGAAAAATCAATCCTGACGGATATATGACAAGAGCAGAGGCGGCAACAATTATGGTTAATCTGAGTGGTGGACTTGAGAAAGAAAGCATTAATATATTCAAGGATGTAGCTGATGGAACATGGTATAAAAACTATATTGCAGCAGCAAGTGAAAAAGGGTATATTTCCGGATTTGAAGACGGAACATTTAAACCGGAAGAACCTGTTACAAGAGAACAATTTGTTGCAATGATATTGCGATATACAAAGACATCAACGGAAAAGGGAGAGGCGTTCTCAGACGTTGAAATAAACCGCTGGAGTGCAGGATTTGTATATACTGCAGTTAAGTTGGGTATAATTTTAGGTTATCAAGATGGAACGTTTAAACCTGAAAATCCTATAACCCGTGCAGAGGCAGCGAGAATTGTGAATGTTGCAACAGGCAGAATACCTGATAAGGCTGTGATTGACGGTATGATATGTCCATATAGCGATTTGTCAAAATCGCATTGGGCTTATTATGAATTAATGTATGCGTCAACATATGTGCAAAAAGATTAATCGAAAAGAGTACAGATTTCTGATCTGTACTCTTTTTTTGAATTAGTTATAAAATCCTGTATAAAACCATGTTTTGCTTTGTGTCTAAGTCTAAACCTCCATAAAAAATACTCGGAATATTGCGACATAAATAACCAAAAGTTTTGCGAGTAAATTGTCGGAATAAAAGAAAAACCTTGTAAACATTACTGCTTACAAGGTCTGTGGTGCCGATGGTGGGGGTCGAACCCACACGATGTTGCCATCACGGGATTTTGAGTCCCCTGTGGTTTGGAGGTTTGAAAAAATGAAAGATATTTTATTAAAAAAGGATCTAATCGCTTATCTTATCCACGAAATTGAGAGAGTAAAAAAGACTACTCCACAAGAAAGTGAACTACACAATTATTCTTTTGTGCAAGGACACAAAGAGGGTCAACTCAAGGCTTTATATGATGTTTTGAACTATGTAAACGGAATTAATACCAAATACTCTGCGAAACATTCTCGGCTACGGTAATTTTGGCCGACGAGGGGCGGAGGAACTAAGTTACCTTTAAAAGACTTTCTCCGCCCCTTGACGGTCAAAAAGGGGTGGTGGTCGGGGAGGAACTACGCAAGCGAGCCGTGCGCAACGTGCAAGGCAAGCGGTAAGCGACTGACACTCCTCAAGCGGTGGCAGATACACCACAAACGGGCGGGCGGAAACAGCCTAAAAAGCAAGCAAAATAAAGGTATATTTATT
>ENA-UOOA01000224-UOOA01000224.1-human-gut-metagenome-genome-assembly--contig:-P61old-NODE-224-length-128789-cov-15.335141_pt1 | contig 128789 bp, 116 predicted proteins | sample MGYA00242467_ERZ724014 | MGnify/ENA metagenome assembly ERZ724014 | reverse complement strand
CTTCATTATGAATAATGCTTTTTATCATCGTTTCTATAATAGGCCAAAGTAAAGTCATCAGTTGGAGACGAAAACCTCCAACTGATGATTAATCTCTTTATTCTGATGGAACGTGAAAAGAACTCTTTTTATGTCCACTGTATCAGGGATTATGGACTTACTGACGATGCAGATTCGTCTCCTCTACCCGGTAGTCTGCGAGTGCGAATATGAACGTTTTTCAGAGTCACTCCACAGTATCTTTCAAATCAGCTATCACTCGGTCTTACTGCATCAACATCAAGTGAAACAGTAAATATAAAATAACCATAACATATTGATTATTAATATACTACAACTATTGATTTGTAATTAAAGAGCATTCCGTTCTACTGCACGACATCTTCTGTCTGCCAGTCGATGAGCTGACCTTTCTTTGAATCGAAGTTGACTCCGATCAGCGTGATCTTCTTTGATGACAGAAGATACTTTTTGAAGTACTCCTTTTCCTTGATCTGCGACAATGCGGAATCATCCTTGTCGAGCTTGAACTCAAACAGATAAATGTGATCCTCCGTCTGAACGACCGCATCAATTCGACCGTCATTCGTGCAGGACTCCGCTTCGATATTGAATCCGAGCAACCGGAAGATCGCGTAGAAGATGGATTGGAATGTCGCTTCGCTCTTCTTGTGGGTGGTATAAGGCACTCCGGCGAAGAACGCTTCGAGAACCTTTCGCGCCTGATTCAGATTGCCTTCCAGAAACGCGGTCGCCAGATCAGCGGAGAAGCTGCCGACCTCCCGCTGCGTTCTGCCTACATAACTGTTCAGCAGATAAGTGCTGAAGGATTCCGCGACTTCCTCATTCGGGAAGTCAAGCCAGAACCAACGCTTGTTGAAACGGATCTCGCTGGATTTGATCGTCAGATATCCCGTCTGCAACAACAGCGTCACGGGGTCGATATTGGGTATCTCGAACGCATCGAACGTCACGCCGGGAACCGCTTTCGATACCGCATCCTCAAAGTTGAAATCGGTCTTCTTGGCAAGCTCCATCAGGAACGAAGGAGTTCCTGTCGCAAACCAGTAGTTGTCGAACTTGCCGTCATTCTCAAAAAACTTCGCAATGGACACCGGGTTGTAGACCGTCTCCGAAGTCTCCTCAAAACAGTAACCGTCATACCAGGCCTTGAGCTTTCGTTTCAGCTCCTCCTCCGATATTTTCTGCGCCTGTGCGGTCGCCTTGATCCGGTCGCTGAAATAGTGTTCCAGTTCCGATTGCGTATAACCGAACATGGTCGCGTAGTCGGAACGCATGGTGATATCCGTCAGATTGTTGAGGTCCGAGAACAGCGACACATGACAGAACTTCGTCACCCCCGTGATGAAAGCAAAGCGCAATGTGTTTTCAAAGGCTTTGATGACGGAGTAAAACGCCTTGAGTTCATTTAGAATGTCTTGTACATGAGGAGCATTGATGTTATTCAGAATCGGTTTGTCATATTCATCGATAAGGACAACCACCTTCTGCTCCCCGGCAGACAGTGCACGAATAAGTTCCCGGAACATCTCACAAGGCTCTGTCGCATTCAGTGTGACATGATGATCTTGAGCACATTCCTGAACAAGTCCACTCAAACTGCTCCGAGTTTCTTTCAGACCATGAAAGCCCCAGCCGTTGAGATCAAAATGAATGACCGGATATGGTTTCCAGTCGTATTCCTTCTTTGAGATCGCCAAACCGTCGAACAGTTCCCTGCGTCCTTCAAAAATCGCTTTGAGAGTGGACACGAGCAAGGACTTTCCGAACCGGCGGGGACGCGACAGGAAATACCCTTCTTTAGTGGACTGAATCAACCGCCAGATGGATTCCGTTTTATCCACATAAAGGAAGTCTCCATTGCGAAGCTCTTCAAACGTATATACGAAGCTGGTTATCCTTTTCATCGTTCATATCCTCCATTGTCTTACTATACAGCGGTTCCGGTGATTTTCAAGCATGGGGGACCGCAAGACCAGAGTTCACTTTCTATTGCGGAACCGGAAATGTCTGTTTTTATCCCTGCGTGGACAGGGACTTTCAATCTCCACATGATCTGTTTTGCGTCCCGCTGCTCTACTGTCTTCAACTGCTGAAAAGCAGTGGGGACATCCGAGCTCCTATATGCAGTGAAGACACTTTCTGAAGCTTCCGTCCGGACCTATCACGCCGAAAACTTTTCCCGCCTGGCACGGAGTGATGTTTGGATCGCCGAATCGGGCAAGATATTCCGACGGCTGATCTCGACATTCGCAGATCATCTCATCACAAAACGTATATGAAATGCCATAATCCTGTTTTCGTATTTCCGCTTTCAGTTCCGTCCATTCTTCTCGGGAGAGTGTCAAATCCAGACGGTTGCGGGCACGGCCTTCCGGCATAACCGCTCCGATCTGAAGGCATGATGCTCCGGAAACCGCAGCGGCGGCAATCATGTCAGGCAGTTCCGGTTTGTTCGTCCGGGTAACGGTCATTCCCACGGAAAAAGGCCATTGGAGCTCTGCTGCACGATAAAGCAGCTTCAAGGTTCTGTAATATTTCCGACGGGTTCCGGTCATGGCTCCGTAAGTACGCAGTCCCTGAAGACTTGTGGAAAGAGCGATTCTTTGCCGTTTGCATTGCAACAGGAGAGCGTCGGTCATACGGGAGCCGTTCGTAAACAGGGACAGCCTGCCTTCCGGAAGCAGTTTCCGGGTAAAACGAAGAAGCTCCGCGGCTCCCGGATGCAGCAGGGCTTCCCCTCCGGAAAACTGAAAATCTGCAACATGCCGTTCCACAGCATAGCGAATAACCCGTTTCCATTGATCGGTTCGGAGAACATATCTGCCTAAATGCGGATATTCATGCCACAAACAATAGCAGTACGGACACGCATAGTTGCATCTTGTGGTCAATTCCAGAATCAGGGATTCCGGCAGATGTTCCGGCAGCTTCAGACTCGTTTGAGTATATCTCTGTCGATTTTGTGACATGGCGTTTCTGAGAACCTCGGCTTCGTTGACCGGAACGGTTCTGCCCATTAGACCAGTACCTCCGATTTTCTGAGAAAGATCTCCGGAAATAAATTCATCCAAAGCATCCGTCAATGAAACCCTTCTGGAAATATATTTGCGAAATTCCGAAAGCTTGTCTCTGTTCTTTCCGGCAGCAGTCATGATACAGCACTCCTCATTGATTTGCGGTGCAGCAACTATAATGCACCGCCTGTGACATGAAGTGTCATATCAGGAGTTCCGTTCACTGATTTTCCTTCCTGCCTCCGCAACTTTCCGACGCAGCTCCGGGGGATAGAGAACTTCAATATGCCCGGCTTCCCCCAGTATCCAGCGGATTACTTCATGTTCAAACGCCGGGCGCAGGGTAACGATCAGCGAACCGTCGTCCTGACGCTCGATCTTGAATTTTTTCACTTTCTGATGTTCGTAAAGATAAAAGGCAATGGAGGCGTCGCAATGAAGCCGGATGCCGTCGATTTTCGGATATTCAAACAGACCGTTGCGTCTGGTCGCATCCAACAGTTTCTTGTCTGTTTCAAACGTATCAATACCAAATGCGACCGAGGTTATTCGCTGGATCGCATAGGTCTTGATGTTTTTCGTTCCGTATTCGTATCCCTTGATGTACCAGATCCCGTGATGAAACGCAATGATGTGCGGCTCGAACTTGCGCTCCTGTTCCCCGCCATTCGGTTTTCTGTAGGTCAGCGCCAATACCTGATGACGCCGCCAGCCTTCAAAAATATCCTTGAAGATCATCGGTTCGACCGCCGCTTTAATTCCGGTCGCACAGAGCAGCGATTCAATCATCGCCTCGTCGAAAAATTCCGAGCTGTTGCCGGTCAACGCCTTTTCGACCGCCGTATTGACATCGCTCCTAATCGGTTCGGGAAGAAGATCGGAAGCCAGCCGGGTCCCCAGCAGCGTCATGCTCAGGAGCTCGTCTCCCATGATCGGACATTGGAACTCCCAATCGCGGTTTTTGAGGTAATAGCCGCGACGAACCGCATCGTAGGCGATGGGGGCATGATATTCCTTCTGGAGAACCTCAATATCCCGCAACACGGTTCGGGAGCTGCACGCACAGACCATATTTTCATTGATATCCGTTTCACGCAGCAGTCTGGCAAAACTGCCCGCATTGGGATAATTGTTCTTTTTCATCTCCGCGACGAACTTCATCAGACGCAGCGCTTGACGGCCTTGAACACTCATAACTGCAATCCTTTCTGTTGTGGTAAGACATTTTTGTTATCATGCAATATACCGTTTTATAAGCACGAATGCAACGTGAAATTAAAAATAAGGAAAATTATTTTTCATCCGGGACCTGGTATGACATTTCGTGTCATAGTCGGCGTGGTACAGGTATACTGCTGATAGGGCAAATGAATATTTAACAGAAACAAAAAGACAAGGAGGAAATCATGTTGTCTGTTCCTGACCAGGATTTGAGTAATTTTCTGGAAAAATTAACTGAAGAAGAACGCAATGAAATGCAGGAGGCATTCGATCACTTTCACAAGTCGAAAGAATGGAATATGATCTGCATAATTTATGAAGCAGGTGATTGCCTCGATATTGTTATCCGGGATGAGGAAGACATCGATTACCGTTGTCTCTATGGCCATGGCTGGAAGAAATCGTATTTGACACCGGAACAATTGAAATTCGTCCAGGAAAAACAGCAGGAACTGGAACAAGAGAAAAAAGAAGTGTTACTTGCAGAACAATCGAAGAAAACTTACAAATGGGGTATTATCTGTCGAGATCCACTAATGGGGATATGCAAGGATGGAATAATCACAGCCCACTCACCGGAAGAAGCGGAACGCATATTGCGGTTGGGGGAGAACAACTGGAATACGGGGATCACTGTTTTTTATTGAAAATGTGGCAGCAGCATTGCAGCCATGACATTTCGTGTCATAGGCAGACTGCTATGTTGTATGTAAAAGGGATCTCTCACAGAAACGAATTGCCGAAAGAGGTGAAATCATGCCGTTGAAAAAAGCTGTCAAAGAAAATCGTTATGAAGTTGCGGAATTCCTGATCGGAAGCGGAATGCGTCCGGATTCCCGAAAAGACATGGACCTTATCTATGCGGCATTGGAACACCAATCCATGCCCATGCTCCGGCTGCTCCTGCCATTCTTCGAGCTCAATGAGCCAGAAGAGGATGGACGGACTCCGCTGTTTTATCCGCGACTAACCCGAGAGGCTGCAGAATGTCTGATTCAAGCCGGCGCGAAGCCGGACTTCGCCGATCCAGATGGTGTATTGCCTTACCAGGTGACAACAGATCCGGAAACAACTCAATATCTGAAAGAGCTGTATTTTGAACTTCATCCGGTCATAGAAAATCCACCAGCTGAAATTGAGGAGCAAACCTCTCTGGATTGGTCGAAGCGGTTCACGACTGCCCGTGTATCCATTGCAGACCTCATGCCTGTGGAGTGCGATCAGGCGACCGGCGAATTCAAAATTCAGTATGAGGATCGTTCTTACAACACCTCAGATCGTTTTATCACCAGTTTTGCCAGAAAATTGAAATTTTCCAGCAACATTTTCAATTATTTCTCCGCCGAGGAAGTGTTTGACCGGGTACAGCAGCGCAATCCGGATGTTGCGTTCAGAGTGACCTTCGATCAGCAGAAAAACGAAATTCTGGGCATCGTGGATGAAAACAAAAAAATATTGCCCGCGGATGTCGCCTGCAATATTTTTTCTGCCGATCCCCGTATTCAGAAGATCGAATATGCCAACGGTGTATGGAAAGCTGAATTTCAATTGGACAAGTCCTTTACGGTAAAGAACGACAGTGAATACCTCCGGAAGATATGGGTCCATTATCCTGTGGACGGCGTCAACATGCCGTGTGTTTATCTTTCGGTTCTCCGACAGATCTGTACCAACGGTGCAACCGCACTGGTTCCCGGTTTCCGGACCGACATCGAAATCAACGATGAATCGGGAACGCATCTTTCCCGTCTGCTGCGCTCTTACAACAACGAAAACGGATTCATTGCATTGGAAAGCCGTCTTCAAGCCGCGCAGGACACAATCGCCTCCGTCAATGAGGTTCTGACTATCGAAAATCTGCTTGCCACACAGATTGCCGACCAGTCGGCTTCTTCCTCGCTCCGAACCCGGCTTGAGGAAATGGCCGGTGACCCGTGTTCCTGCTATGAAATTTCTTCCCTGACCAACATTGCTCCCAAAAGACGTGCACTTCTGCCGGTCAATTGCTCTGTAAACGATCTCTTCAACTTTTGTTCCGAACTGACCAGTCATCACGACAATATCGTATCCAATGCCGACGCTTTCAATGCCACGCTGGGCCGTATGCTGTCGCAGGAATTCGATCTGGAGGAAATGTATCACAACCGGACCCCGGCGAAGGCGTTTCATCTGAACGATATGACCATTACAGAAAATATCTCTCAGGAAAGCGCCGCAAGGCGAAATAACACGGTGCTTCAAGCATGAGAAAATTTATTTTTGAAATACGTCCCTACCAGACGGAAGCGGTCGCACAGGTCCTGACGGAATTTGAAAACGGTCGGGATTCCGTTTTGCTGGAATCTCCGGTCGGTTCCGGAAAAACGGTCATGGGGCTCCTGATCATCCAAAAGCTTCAGGCTCAGGCAAACGGCAGACTGCGTGTAAACTGGGTGGCGTCAAGACGGCATATTCTGGAACAGACACAAGACTTGAACGACAGTTTTTTTCATTGCGACATCAACATGGTTTCCGTATTTGCCGCCAATCCGCCGAAAGCGGATCTTGTGGTGCTTGACGAGGCTCATCACGAAGCGACGCAGAGCTGTCTTGACATGTATGAAAAGACCGGCAACTCCCTGATTCTCGGATTATCCGCAACGCCCATGCGGACCGACCGGATGCGTCTTTCCTTTCAGACCTCTGTCCGCTGCTGCGGAATTCAGCAGCTGATCAATATGGGAATTCTTTCGCTGTATCACTCTTATAAACTGCCGGAATGGAATGCCGGTCTGATGGCAAAAATCTTCTGCGAAACACCGGAACGGTGGGGCAAAACCCTGGTATTCTTTCAGACAATACGGGAGTGCCAGGCGTTCAAGCGTATTCTGGCGGAACACGACATATGCTGTGAGGTTGTCACTGCCAGCAGCAACCGGGATTCTCAGCTGGATGCTTTTATTGCGGGCGATGTGCAGGTCGTGGCAAATGTTTCCGTACTGTGTGAAGGATTTGATCTTCCGGAACTGCAAAGCGTCTTTCTGCGCGACGCCTCGCGTCTCCCGACAATCCAGATGGCGGGGCGCGGTCTGCGCCGGGCGAAAGGAAAAACTCATTGCAATTTGATACAAAGCTCCACTTCTCCATATCAGGTGGAGCGGATCGCTGTTCCGGACGAAGGGTTCCGCTACATGAATAACAAATGGCTCAGCTGTTCCGGCAATACGCAGATCATTCTGGATACGCTGGAAGACAGTATGAGACTTTTGGAGAAACGAAAGGTTCGTCTGCCCCGCTATCTCTCCAGTGGACGACATGTCAAGGAGGTCTCCCTGCAACAGAGAGAAACGCGGTTTCCCAAATGGTCGCTTTCGCAACTTTTCAACGTTACGGGTGAGATATGAAAGAATCAGAAATCGTAGAACGGACAAAAAAACTTGCCGTATTGTTCGCGGATATTCCCGATGATGTCCTGATGCGATTCGTCAATCGCAATCGTCTGATATGCACACATTTCGAGCGCAATGCCATCCTGCGGGCTTTGGCTGAAAAAAACGGAACCGGACGGGAATCGCTGAAGATATTTTTGTGTAAATCCGTTCCGGAAATTCTGAGAAGAAAACCGAAAGGAGGGGGATATTGCAGCCACAGCTACGATTTGGGATCTCGCTATGAAAAGCATATTTCCTGTAACAATTCCTGCAAATTCAACCCGCCGCTGCCGTGCGAAAATCCTCTTTATGATAACGAATATGTGGAAAATGCACAGGAAGTGGCTCGCCGAGACCGTAAATTATTGGTAAAGCTTCAGCAAAGTGATGAAATCTCTGTTCGTCGGGAGCTTCTGAATGAAGCGGAGTTCAACACCGCCAATGCGGATTCGGCCGCAGTCCGTGCTGAAGCCGCTTTCCGCGATGGCATTGTACGGGCGAAACTTGCGGAACTGGAACACCATGTGAAAGAGCAGATGGCGGCTTTGCGCCGCGAAAACCGGGAGTATTTGGATAAACTCCGACAGGAAATGCTCCGGCAATGCGGAGAGCAGATGACCGAAAACTCCAAAAAAACAGGCGAATTAGCGTGCTCCACTTGAGTATGACATTTCATGGCATAGGTGGTGTGGTATAATAAACGGCAAAAGGAGATTTCAGACGATATGAACAACCGGATTTCGGAACTGTATCAAGCCATGCTGGTCGAACTGCATAGCCGTCTTGAAGATGCAGACCGGATTTTCATCCGTATGTCGGAACTGCTGCTTGGAATGATGTCGGCGGAAACGCTGTCCGAAACGCAAAAGTCCGAGCTTCGGGAGCTGGATCGCCAGCACAGGGAATTGCTGGCGGAAGTCGTAACGGGGTTGAGCCGGGTATATTCCGGACGGATTGAGCTTTTTCCTCCGGCGAAGGACGGTTTCATCGAAAATCTGGAACAGCGCAATGCTCAAAGTGAGGAACTGGAACGAATCGTCAACCGTCTGCTGGAAGAAAGCGGTTGCAAGATCGATAACAGATCGGCGAAAGCCGGGAAAACATGGAGAAAGATGATGGAAAACATTGATTTCAAAGCGGAGTTTGAACGGAACTTCAGCGAAGCGGAACAGCTTTGCAAACGCCCGAACATTCTGGTCGCCGGTTACACCGGAAGCGGAAAAACGTCTCTGATCCGCACCGTTCTCGGCAGTGAACTTGTCCCGGCGGAAGGGATTCACGGTTCCCGTCCGTGCCGGATCGAATTCGACTGTTATGAAAACGGAGAGATTCGCCTGTGGGATTCCCGCGGTCTTGAACTCGGAGAACGGGAGAAAGAATTCCGGGAAAAGCTGAAGGAGTTCATTGCGGAACGTCAGAATGAATCCAAAGTGGAAGACCATGTTCATTTGGTCTGGTATCTGATTCAGGGAAACGGCGCACGAGTCACCGACTGCGATCTGGCTCTGATGAAAGAAATTTTCACGTCCGGCAATGTGATCGCCGTTATCAGCAAGCGGGACATCACCAAAACGGAACAGTCCGGGGCAATCCGCAAGACGCTGACCGATGCGGGCATTCCCGAAGAGCGTATCGTGGAAGTTTCCGATACGGAAGGCGGAGCGATCGGCTGCCGGGAACTGGTTGCGTTGAGTCGCCGGATGCTTCCCGATGCTTATCGCGACGCTTTTCTGGCGGCACAGCAGATCGACCGGGAGGCAAGAGCGCTTCGGATTGCGGAAAAGTCCGACACCGCCCGCGCGATTGTCAGAGACGCAGCCGTTGAAGCCGGAAAGATTGCGGAAGTTCCGATCTCTCTGTCGGAAAACTGTCTGCTTCTTCCGGTCGGCATTACAATGGCGGCGAAACTCGCCTCGCTCTATGGATTGCGTGAGCGGCAGATGCACGCCGATGCCGCGGCGTTTGTAAAATCCGTCGTCATGGCAGCGCCGGAGCTGTTCCCGTGGCGGAAGTCGTCCACCGTCATTGATTCCGCTTCCGCCGGAACGCTGATCGAATCGCTCGGAACGTATCTCCGGAACAGTTTTGAAGCCCATGTGCTGGCGAAGATCAAGGGAACTCCGCTTCCGCCGCTCGGCTTTGATCTTGAACTTTTCAAACAATTTCACAGAACATACAAAAAAGGAATGAAAATGAAACCGAATATTCTTGTCTGCGGTAAAACCGGTGTTGGAAAAACGTCTCTGATTCAGGCGGTCACTCATCGCGGCGTAGTGCCGGACAGCGCCATTGGCGACGGCAAACCGATCACGGTCGGATTTCAGGTCTATGAAACCGAAGCCGCCAATTTCATCGATTCAGAGGGAATGAATCCCGGTCAGCAGACAGTTGACGAATATGCCGATTTCATTCTGAATGAACTCCTGCAGCGGCTCAATGCCGGCAATCGGGATAAGCTCATTCACAACATCTGGTACTGCATCGACGGCTCCGGAGCACGGATTCAGGATACGGATGCAAAACTCATCAAGACATTCAGCGACAAGGTGATTCTGGTCGTGACGAAGTGCGAACTCATGCGGAAGGAGCAGGTGGAATCCGTAATGAACACTCTGCTTGATCTGATCGACCGCGACCGGATCGTGCTGGTCTCCTCCGAAAACCGGACCGGGCTGAAGCAGTTGATCGCCAAAACCGAAACGATGAGCGCGGCGGCGATGGGGCGCGCCTCGGAAGAACAGGAAGCCTTCCGCAACCGATGGGACAATTACTACTCCAACATGCGCCGCGCCTGGACGGAAAGCGTCAGTGGCGAAGCGGACAGTTACATCAACTGGGCGGCGGGCCGCGCGGCGGCGATTGCGCTTGTTCCCCTGCCGCTTGCCGATGTCGGTCCGCTGATCGCCAACGAGGTGTACATGCTTTACAAACTTGCGGGCGTTTACGGCATCGCGGCGGACAACACGGTCATCACCATGCTGCTCGGCTGCGCCGGAGGTTCCATTGCAGGAAAGATCGGAGCCAGTTGTCTGCCATTCCTGAAAGTTCCGATTGCGGCGGCAGTCACCTATGGGGTCGGCAAGGCGGCGAAAGCCTATTTTGAATCCGATATGACGATGGATGAGGATGAACTTCAGCAGGAGTTCCTTGCTGGTGAACGCGAAGCAAAGAAGAAAGACTGGAAAAATGGAGCTCAGTAAATATCAACTGACGAAGTTCAAGAAAAATTCTGGTTTAATATTGACAATTTCTTTTCCTTTTAAGAGAGTAATTATTCCTTAAAGAAGGAAGCATTTTCACCTTCTGCGGTTGCCTGCCGCAGAAGGTGAGATGAAAAATGAGGAGCTTTTACGATGTGTACAGTGATGGTTTTACCGGAAACGCTTCAGGCCCGAATGACTCCGGCGGCGGTCGCCCGGAGGCAGGTTGATGAACTGATCAAACGGGAACAGGATGCCATAACGGAATTCCGGAGGGAGAACCGCGGCGGCAATGCGACGCTTCCGGTTCCCGCCGGAGATATTTTCGTCTGGTTCGACTGCGCCTGTTATGGCAATGGCGGCAAAGGTTTTTATTATGTGCGGTTTCATTCGGCTGAGTCATGGTGCTGTACCGCGTATGACAGCCCGGTGCTGATTGTCAAAAAGTCGAAACTGCGTTCCGATCAGGTTGCGTTCATGGAACGCAAATGCCGGGAAACGAAAGAGGAAGCGCTGGAAACACCTCGTCAGTCAAAGTTTGATTTTTAACTTCAATAACGAATCAAAAAAGTATGGAAAGAAGAATATGTCTATTCACATCTGGAAAAACAGCAGACATATTGAATGTAGAAAAATCGTGTGCATGGTGCTTGTTCCGATCATTTCCCTCCTGAGCGGAGCAGGCATCAGCCACGTTCTTTCACGGAATGAATCCGTCGAATCCGCCCTGCAAACCGCCAGGAAGGAATGTGAACGCGAACTGCACGGCAATGCGGATTTTTCGCAGTTGAAACTGAACATGTGTTCTTCGTTCCTCCGGCAGCTGGCGGAAATGGAGCTGGCGTGGCAACAGATCGAAGTCGAGAACAGTGCGGATTATGACCGGATGGAAGCCGACTACATGAAGTGGCAGGCAGAATGGGAGAAACGGCTCCGGGAAGACCGGCAGCGACCTTCTGAATTTGCTGGCGGCTCCATGGAGATGATGGACTGTGCTCTGCGGCAATACGAGCTTCTTTGCGAACAGCTGGAAGAGTTGGAATGCAAATGGAAAAATCGGAAAAAATAATTCGATATGACATTTCATGGCAGAGGTGTCGTGCTAAAATAAAGGCATAACAACAAGGAAATTAGGGAGGTGAGTCCGCGATATCGCGGACGGGTATTCCGTCCATGATACGCCAATACTGGAAACGATAGAAAACAGAATAATGTATTCCGGTCGATTTTTTATGAAATCGATGAAAATACAGTTTGCAAAGTTGAAAACAATGCACTATATTTTTCCATGATTGTATCGTTGGACAGATGAAAGGAGCGTTGCCGACTGAGCAATTTACAAGAGTTCGTGTAAAAAGTATTTTCAGCAATCGTCTGCCCTAAAACGCCAAATCAAAGCAGATAACGTAGATGCTGACGGAATATATCCTCTGGACGTATTCTGTTTGCATTCGTTATCTGGTATTGGCGTACCATGGGCAGAGTGCAGCAGGGTACGCCCTTTTTTTTGTTACAAAATTCAGATAATATCAGGCAGGGTACTTGATACGCAGAATAAAAGAGGAGAAAATTTTATGAAATTCGAGAGGCCTTTACCAGCAGAGCCATCTAACGGAATGGAGGCCGATGGGAACGAGTATGAGGAGAAGAACAATGATTCTTGGGATGAAACCATATTTTGGATGTTCTCAGGAAGAAGCCGAGGAAGCTTGGGAAACTCGCGCTGAACGAGATTGAACAGTTAACAACAAGAACTACTATTCGGAGGAAATATCATGGGATTTTTGGATAAAATTGCAGGTGCATGGGGCCAATGGAGTGCTGAGTGCCAGCAAAAATATGAACGCTTTCAAAATAAGTCAACTGAAGAGCTCGTAAAAATTGCCAAAGGCGAAGGCGGTTTTTTGAGTGACACTAGCTTTTCTGCAAAAATGGCTGCTTGCAAAATTCTGCAAGAACGCGGATATAATCCACACAGTTATTAATTAGGAAAATCAATACCCCTGCCTGATTTTAATACTGGAGATTTATATAGCCGGAAGTAAAACGCCTATATCCACAATTGAAAAAAGTGTTAAATTAAGAGAGAATCAGAAAGGAGTCACCATGCAATACCGCCATTGACAAATAGAAATATTACAAAAAGCTAAATATCCAGAATGAACGTATCGTCATCGTACAGAAGAAAACCTGAAATCAGCGTCTACGCTTTTACAGAAGAGCAAAGAAAACAGAAAATAGCTTTTTGCATACAATTAAATATTAAAAACAGGAGATAGACATGTTCGTTTTTACAGAAAAAGAATTAGGAAGCGCCATTAAATCGGAAGCAGAGGTGATTGTCGTGCGAGGAGAAGACCTTGTCAAGACTGTTCACCGCATAAAAAATGCAAGTAAAGCCACATGGGGACTGTGCATTGGCGGTTTGAGTGTCGCAGTTGGAACAGTTCTTGCGGCTCCAGTTGTTCCTGTTGTGCCTATTGTTTGGACCACGCTTGTTGGTCCAGTTGTAATAACGACTTTGGGATTGGCTGCAACAAAAGCGGCGGTTCTGATTGCGGTTTCCGGAGGCGGAATCACCGCTCTCAACAAGCTGAGAAAATACCAGATTACCGAGCAAACACCGGAACGCTTGGTTTTGAGACGTAAATAATGGAAAAACATCTATGACAATAAAAATGTAATGCCCCCCTTGACAAACGGGAGGCATTATAGTATCTTTTCAAGATGCTTATAATAGAGGAAAAATTACAGGAATAAAATACGATGAGCTATATCATTGCATCCTTTAACACATTGAAAATGGGAGAATATGCAGTTTCTCAATACAAGAAAGATTGGAAGCTAATAGCCCAAATTATAAAATCGCATAAGGTCGATATCATATCCTTGCAGGAAATCCTTTCCGAGAGACCTGTTCAGGAATTACAACGAAATCTTAATATGTATGGCGGTAATTGGGATTTTCGCTTTGAAATGAAAGAAACTGTTCGAAATGACCGTGAAGGATATGCTTTTTTGTGGAATAGGAATACCATTTCTCTTCTCGTTTCTGATCGGAAAACATATGAACCGCATATAGAAGCGAAATGGAGTCGCTCATTAATTCGCCCTCCATATATTGGACGTTTTATTCCTTGTGCGCCTTGTTCTCCATTTATTGAAATCAGACTTATTAATACACATATTGTTTTCGGGAAAGATAAATATTCACAAGAAAGAGGAAATGACCAATCCGCTCTTCGCATGAGACGCGCAGAATATGAAAAGCTTTCCAAACAGGTATTTCCTTCAATTGCTCATACTCGGAGTGGAGACTACAGGGTGGGATATACATTTATTACCGGCGATTACAATTTGCCCTTAAGAGATTGTATTTTTATAGATTCCAGGTCAATGGATGAAAAAATGAAAATGCAATCAGGACAACACGAAAAAACAACTATTTCTTTGAACAAAATTCAAGAAAATCCAAACGCTGATGCCTATGTCAATGATTATGATCACTTTTCTTTTTCCAATCATGAAGCTGAATATGTATTGTTCATGCAGCGCATAGATGCTCCACGTTTATTTTGTAATGGAAATTTTGCCCATTACAGGGAAACAATTTCAGACCATGTACCAATTATTTTGAATTTTAACATAAGAAAAAGAACATATTAAGGAGGTATACAATGAGCATGAAACTGCTTTCTATCCTAACTAGTCCGTTTTGGGGACCTCAGAAACTTGATGAACTTCAGGAAGTGGCTACAAAAAATCTTGAAACAGCAGATAAATTAGTTCAAGATACCGGAGAGAATCTTAAAAAGGTAGATACTCTTTATTCGCAAATACAAGATTTTCAAAAAAAACAGCAAGATATTTCCGATGCGCAAAGAAAACAGATCGCAGACGGGACTGATGCTCTCAAATCTTTAATAGAAACTGTACAGCTTGTGACTTCCGGAATTGAACAAGATCGGGCAATCGTCAAGAATTTACAGGAAAATTGCGAAGCTACATTAAAACAAGCCAACGAGGTAATTTCATCCGGAAAAAGCCATACTGCTGAAGCCGAAGTTTTATTGAAAAAGAATAATGATTTATCTGTCCAACTTGATGTTCTGAAAAATGATATTGCAAAGAAAGAAGAGTTTTTCTCTTCCAAGGCAATGGAGATTCTGAAAGAAATCTTAAGCGAACAACAAAAAATACAGAATTTATCTAATACCTCCCAAAACGCATTGAAGAACAGTGATAAACTTCGTTCTGAAGTCACGGATATACTTGAAGAAGTTAAAAAGCTGAATACCCAGAATGAACGTAACATCACAGAGGCCAAACAACAAGTTATTTCAAACAATCAGACTGTCCAGTCACTGATCAGTTCAACCAGCGAAATAATTTCCGGCTTAAGAAATGATCGTGAAGAATTGAAAACTCTTCGTCATTGCACTGAAGAAACTCTGAAATCAGCTTCTACACTTTTGCAGGAAAGTAAAGAGAATAAAAGACAAGCGGAATTGCTTTTGCAGGAAGCAGCCGATAAACGAGATCTGACACTTTTAGTTAATAAAAAACGTGCAGCTATGGCGTTGAATCTCTGCACTACTTCCATTTCGCACATTATTGCCAGTGGAAATGTAGAGGTTATGGAACAAGAATACAATGCAATACTCAACAATATCAATCTGCAGGTTATAGTCAAAGATGAAGCCCTCTTGTCAACAATGAGGAAGATTCTTGATACAATCATATTTTTCCGACTTCAGGAAAAAGAGCGTAAACTGCTTGAAGCCCGCCATCATCGGAGGATGAATAAACTTCTTTGGGAAAGTTTATCTTCCGGAACAGGATTGTTTGTGGTCGGAGGTAACCCGTGGGCTATTGTCGCGGCCGCTGCGATTCAGGCAGGAAGCATGTATGTCGGATATCAAAACAAGAAACGTGAAATTGGCGTGCAGTTGGAAGAAGACCTGTGGAAATTGGAACGATCCGCAATTGAACAACTTCATGCATTACGTGCCTCCTTGTTTGAAACAGCGTGGCGTCTATCTGATACTTATAATTTCAATGATGAATGGCGATTGACGGTTCGCCAAATAGAGTGGTATAATGAGATCCGCTCCGAGGCGGATCATATTACTCGATATAAGAAGTTGGAACAGTATAAAGAAGACTTTGAAGCATATCCGTATTTTTGGTATGAGTTGGGAGTTGCTGCCCAAGGAGTGTATGATGAAAAGCAAATACAGAAAAATCCTGATGCTGAAAATTGGAGAAATACTGCAGAAAGACACTTATCCAAGTTTCTTGAACTTGACCATGAGTTGAATTTATTGCGTCAAGACATTATCGGAGCCGATGCCAGACTACGTCATGTTGCCCTGCTTGCTGGAAAGTTAGGGTGGGCCAAGGCTGTTCAGCAGGATGATTTGTTTTTGAAGGCAGTAAAGCGTCTTGCGGTTGATGACCCCGAATTGTTGTTGAAAGCAGCTTTGGTTTATGCTTCCGCCTATAAAGAATTATCGAATTCAAATGATCAATCTGTGGCAAAAGAACCTTTTGCTCATCAGGCGATTGTTTTCTTTGAAATGCTGGTTATGCGTGGTAACAATTTACCGATGAGTAGTATTTTTCTCAGTGAATTGTATTTACTGACTAATCAGAAAAATAAGTATGAGGAGTTAAAAGACTTAGCTGAAAAGCAAGAAAATTCCTGTTTTATTTTGGTTCCAGACTCCGGAAGTGCAGAAGAAAAACCCAAGCTCCTTCAAAAGGACTATGAGCAAACTTTTCAAAAACAGTGTTTACCATTTGAGGAAATGCTTGTTAAGGATTTTGAAATCATACAGAAACAGGCGTTGCCTGATTTATTCAATATGAATAGTGAGCAGCAAAGTGAGGCCATCAGAAAATGGATCAGCGACAAATATGAAGCCAAGGCAGATTATAAACAGGAATTGTTTGCTCTATGGGACAATGAAAAAGTCCGTTTGAATGAACATTTGTCATTTGCAGAAAAATCCCTAGGACTGAATCGAAAGAAACTGATGGAGTTGGCTTGTTTTCTGAACGATCAGTCATACCTCAAAATTGCTCAAATTTGTAACGAAAAAAAATCCTTTTTGGAATCTTCCAGGAGAACAGATGATAAATGTATGGAACTCCTTATTTCGTTGAAAAGTTGGCAATCGTTTCTGAAGAAAGAATATGTTAACCGTATGTTAACAACAATTGCCGATTCCGTTTATCCCAATCACAACGACAACGATTTGTCACCGGACGATATTAAAGCCCTGTTGACATTACAGCAGGAGTCTATCATTTATCGGAATCAATTAGTTGGCTTCAGAAATTCTATGACAGAGGGGGAAAGTGATGAAATTGATTACTTCAGCTGTTCGAATTCTATTGAAAATGAAGAGAAAACCGCTTCTATCCCCCCCTTCAGTCGCTATGCGGCCGAATTCCCGGATGGAAGTATTCTTCATTGGGAGAGTTGTAATGCAGAAAAGATGGATTTCCTAGTTAAAAATAAATTTTCATTTACGATTTCATGTAAAGGAATGCCTTCAAATGAGTATGACAAACTGGTACAAATCATTCGTTCCTGTTATCCTGATAAGATAACCAGCTGGAGGGATGAACGAAAAGCTTGGCCATCAGGTATTCTTGATTGGGGGAAGAAAATGAAAGCAAAAATTGTGGGAAGCCAAGATTTCGAAATAACCGTTGGTCTTGATAAAATTGTGGTAGAATATACAAGGGTTAAGGATGATGAACACCAAAGAGCCGTGAAGTTACTTTCCATTCCGGCAATGGAGAGAGAATTCAAACGTTTGCAAAACAGCTATTGCTGTTCTCCGGAGGAAGCCAGGCGTTTTCAAGAAATTGCATACCGATGGCTAGCAGAAAGATTAACCGCGATAAATGATGAATCAGATGAGACTAAACAAAAGAAAATGTTAAAAACTCTTTCAAAGGATATTCATGAGAGAAACAAAGACAACAACGTTAAAGAGGTTTTCAAAAAAATCTTGGGATCTCGCATGGGGGCTCCTAAATTGGAAGCAGAAAAACAAAAACTTCTTCCCTTATTGAAAGACTAAAGTCTCTCTCAAGCGCCATATTGCTCTTTATTTCATATAAGCGGTATGACGCTAAATAAGCTTTGCTTCCTTATGCTCTAGCCAGCTCCTGCCCAAACAGGTGGAACTTTCATAGGCAAAAAAGGAATTTATCCCTTACAATAAAAAATAATTGGTTAGGAGAAACTTGATGATGAAAATTCAAATGGACACAGCGGATATTGAGAAACTGCTGACGGCATATTGTCCGCGGATGGTGCAACATTCCGGCAATAAGTATCTGATCCGTTTCGGAGAAAAGCAATTTGTACTTGGAGATACGGAACTGGTCTTGAAAACGGAAGTGGAACATGGAAAATTCAAAGGCAATCTGAACTGTAAACTTTGCAACAGCGGAGCGGAAATCTCCATAGGGTTAAAATGATACGTGTCGAAGCTGATGAAAATGATTTGCAGAAGCTGGTGAAAATCGGCAGGGATTCCGTCGGGACAGCTTTGGAGCAATTAACAAATGTACGGATTACCGAAGACTCTCAGATCGCGTTTGAAGTCATTTTTCCCAAGTGGTACAAGCCGAATGTTTCTGTGAGAATCAATGTTTCCAAAGCTTCTGTCACGTCTCTTTATATCAATTTTACACTGGGGACTCAAAGTCAATGGCTGCCGGACTTTCTGATTTCCGGAGGCAACAAGATCGCCTCTGTGTCTGATCGCGATATAGCCTCCATTCTTGAACAGAAATGCGGCGGGGCTTTAACCCGGGAATCTTCATCCCGACTTTCCTTCGACTTGCAAACGTTCTGTCGGAAAAAGGGCCTTCCGTTCACTGTCAATATTGCCGATGTGTCTCTCCGGCGACAGCAATTCACGTTGAAATTGGAGCTGAATCGGGAAGTTCGTTCCTATTGCGGTTGCGTTGGGAAATCATGACAAAAAAACAAAATCAACAACAACCGGGAAAGATAGAGCTATATGGCATTGGATATCTACCGGTTGGCTGCGTATTGATAAGAGACGAAAAACGTATCCGTATGGAAAAGGAGATGCTAAGAGAATACAGAAGAATGAAAATAAAAATTCAATTCTATCCTTTCTGGAAAGCTAGACAGCGCATCAAACAGTTGTTCTATCTAAAAGATCAAAAACGGTACATGACCGCAGATGAGCTTTTGAAGAACAAGCCGGAGATAGAAGTTGAAGTCGTTGATAACCGGTTTCTGATCACATTCAAAACTCTTCCAATGAGATCCAAAGAACGATACTTTCATGTTCTTATGAGAAAGTTATCAAAACTACAAGTTTCTGTCCTTGCCGGATATGCAGAAGCCTGTCGCTACAAAGGGAAAACACTTTGATTATGTTAGGAGAAAAATATGATGATTGTGATGAATAATCCCCGCTTCACTGTCTTGAGCGAAAAGCTGCGTGGCAAAACCTTTGAGATCAGTAAAGACGAAATGAGCATCGGCTGTCACGACGACAATGATATTTGCATTGATGATGCGAGCGTGAGCGAACATCATGCGGATATCTTCCGCCGCGAGCTTGATGACAAAATTGTCTGCGTGCTGCGTGATAACAACAGTCTCAATGGAACCCGCGTCAACAATGTTGTGATAACCGGGGAACAAGTATTAAAAAACTCGGATATCATCCAGTTCGGAGAGATCGAAGGGGTGTTTGATTCATGGGAACTTTCTATTGAGGAAAGGAGTCCGGTTACAAAACCTCTGAAGATCGAGTTAAAACCATTTGGCTGCGTCCTGATAAGGGATGAAAAACGTATCCGTATGGAAAAAGAGATGCTAAGAGAGTATAGAAAAATGAAAATAAAAATTCAGTTCTATCCTTTCTGGAAAGCTAGACAGCGCATCAAACAGTTGTTCTATCTAAAAGATCAAAAACGGTACATGACCGCAGATGAGCTTTTGAAGAACAAGCCGGAGATAGAAGTTGAAGTCGTTGATAACCGGTTTCTGATCACATTCAAAACTCTTCCAATGAGATCCAAAGAACGATACTTTCATGTTCTTATGAGAAAGTTATCAAAACTACAAGTTTCTGTCCTTGCCGGATATGCAGAAGCCTGTCGCTACAAAGGGAAAACACTTTGATTATGTTAGGAGAAAAATATGATGATTGTGATGAATAATCCCCGCTTCACTGTCTTGAGCGAAAAGCTGCGTGGCAAAACCTTTGAGATCAGTAAAGACGAAATGAGCATCGGCTGTCACGACGACAATGATATTTGCATTGATGATGCGAGCGTGAGCGAACATCATGCGGATATCTTCCGCCGCGAGATCGATGGCAAAATTGTCTGCGTGCTGCGTGATAACAACAGTCTCAATGGAATCCGCATCAACAATGTTGCAATAACCGGGGAACAAGTATTGGAAAACTTGGACATCATCCAGTTCGGAGAGGTCGAAGGGTTGTTTGATTCATGTGAACCTTCTATTGAAGAGAGGTGTCCGGCGACAAAACCTCTGAAGCTGGATATACTTACGGGAGGAGCAATCTGTCCTCGCGACTTTGATTCTTTTTCAAGACCCAAAAAAAACTTTTTAAGCATCGTGAAAAAGCTCCTGAAACGGCGTAAGCAATGAAATCCGTTATAGTCAAGATGTCTGAAAAAAGAAGTGTCTGTGGTCAGCCCATGGACACTTCTTTACAAGTTATTCGCTTTCAACTTCTGGAATTTCCGGAAAATCCTCGTCCGGTTCCGGAACGTCGAACTCCGTGCCGCAGGAACGGCAGATCCATCCGTCATCCCACGGAATGCAGCGAATAGAACCGCAGTCAGGACAATGAACCACATCCATCATATTTTCACCTATGCCTTGAAGATTGCATGACATTTCGGGCAGCGATAAAAACCGATCAGATTCTCGTCAATCAACCTTCCGACCTGCGATCCGAGCAAACCTCCGGAGGAAATTCCGAAAAGAATCCGCAAGAGCGATCCGGCAGCCGCTCCTAAAATTGAAAGTACTGTTGCCTGTGGTACTCCTGCTTCGGCGCAGTAGGAGGCGAACGAGTGTCTCAGGGAGTGAAAGCCGTAGACGGTGACTTTCTTATCCCTGCCGGGAACTGCCACAGACGGTTCCAACCCGATCCAACGGATCACTCGGAGCATATCGATATTAACGAGGTTATTGCCAACGTTCTTACCCAAGGCGTTCATTTTGTTATATCGGATGGCTATGTGCGGACACACGTAATCGGCTTCGCTTGTCTTCCACGCCAATGCTCCTTGAAGAACCTCAAGCAGCTTCGGCGCAATCGGTATGGTCACTTCTTTACCAGTCTTGAACTGCTTTACCCAGATTCGTTTCAGATTGAAGTTGATTTTGTTCCAGCGCAACAGTACGCAATCCTTCATCCGCTGTCCAGTAAACATACCAAGATAATAGATCACTCGGACTTCCGGTTTGTTCATGACCTTGTGCTTGTCGTCATCAAGAACAGCCTGCAACTGTTGTTCCTGCTCTCGTGTAAAGGAGAGACGGTGAACGTCATGTTCGCGTTCTTCACGTTCTTTACGTAACAATGTTGATGCCTGAAACGGATTTTCTCCGCTCCAATACTCCCGCAGAACTCGGAATACGCGCCGGATACGCTTGATCTTCCGATTATGGGTAGAAACGGCGATGTTCAATGTCCGCATGTGCTGTGCATATTCATCAGCAATCTGACTGGTAATATCCCGGAGTGTTTTGGCGGAATCGTTGATCCAGTTCACGAACTCTTCGAAGGTGGAACGATAAGCAAGCGCTTCGCTCACCGTATCAGGAGTAGCGCGTTCAGGACTTTTCTCATAAACGGTCCATGCTTCGGAAAGCAGCAGATTCTTTTCCGGAGTAATAAGGCCGCGTGCATGTTTGACGTGAGCTGCAATGATTTCAGCGGAAGTTGCTTTCAGAAGTGGAATCTGCTTGTTTGCCTCTTTCAAGGCTTCTTTCTGGTTACGGGTTTTAAGGCTGATTGCCTTGCGTGCTCCGTTGACCTGATAGCGGAAATAATAGATTCCGCCTTCCTCTTTCTGGTAGACGGTTCCGAGGTCGAGTTTAATTTTCTGGATGGCCATGTTCTGTCCTTTCGTTTGAAAGTACCGGATTTAGCCAATATAGATGTGTTTTGACAAAAAGAAAGTTCAAAACGGTAATTAATGGCACCTTTTTGAACATTTTGAGCTTAAATTGGCGGAGAGAGAGGGATTCGAACCCTCGGTGACATCACTGCCACGGCGGTTTTCAAGACCGCTGCCTTAAACCACTCGACCATCTCTCCAATAACGGATCCTATAGTTTACACGCTTTTTGAAAAAATTCAATCCGCAATGCGCTTTATTTTCAAGAATTATCGCGGACGGAACAGAACCTGACTCTCACGCAAAATCATTTTACCGTCCGGTCCTTTCTTGATCCGGAGAAAGCAGGCGGGAATGCCGGAACGGGAACCGGAGTCCTGAAGGACTTGCGCAACATCATTCAAATCATAAATCATCCGCTGTCCCAGTTTCAAAAGAAGATCTCCACGCGAAATTCCCAAGGCTGACAGGGTTGCAGGCAGGTCCGTCACAACCACCCCTCTTTCAAACGGATAGTCCAATGCTTTCACCAGCGCCGGAGTCAACTCTTCCAAAGAAAGAGAAAGACGGAAACGGGCAAGCAGAGAACCATCCATCTGTTTCGTGCCGACCGGACTCAGAATCACCGGCGATGTCTGTCCGGCAATCCGCAGCTCCAGCGGTTCCCCGCGTTTTACCCGGATCAGACGGCGCAGAAATTCCAGCAGATCCCCGTGCGGACGCCATCCCTGAAAACGCTCAATCACCATTCCTTCCCGCAATGACGCCGAGGCAGCCGGCGATCCGGGAAATACGGAACGGATATAAATCGAACCATCCGGCTTCATCGCCGGGACAATGCCGACGCTCAACGATGAAAGGTATTCCGGAAGCATCCAGTTCGCAAGAGTGTTTTCCAAACGCAGTTGAGGTATCGCAAAACCGATCCCCGGCGCATCACGGCGGACCGCCATATTCATTCCCAGCATCTTGCCGTTCAGATTGATCAGCGGACCTCCGCTGTTCCCCGGATAAACCGCCGTGTCCGTCTGAAGCAGATCCCGGAAAATCACCCGGTTGTCACGGATCAGCGAACGACCGATCCCGCTCAGAACGCCGACCGAAATCGATCCGTCGAGTCCATACGAATTGCCGACGGCGATCGTGGTTTCTCCCAGCATCATATCTCCGGGATGAATCCCCTGAATCACCTGAAACTGTTCATGCGCATTCACAATCCGCAGCAAAGCGATATCGTTCTCCACATCCTCCGCCAGCGTAATCGCCGGATAGATCATCCCGCTGTTCAGCGTGACCAGAATCTTCGACGCCTGGCTCACCACATGCGCACTGGTCACAATCAATCCGGAAGAGTCGATAATGCTTCCGCTGCCGATTGAATATCCATGATCCGGGCGCGGATTCGCAGTGCGCTCAAACCGGTCCGCAAGATCCCGGTACCACAGAGAATTCCGGCGGTCGATGATCCGGCTCGTGCTCAGGTTGACCACCGACGGCAGAACTTTTTCGATCGCTCTCACAACCGGAGTCCGGCGGATTTCCCGTTCTTTTCCGGAACTCTCATTGCCGGAATGCATACCGTTCTTTTTCGTCTGGTTTCTGCTGAACAGGACCAGAAAAAAAGCAACGCTCAAAAGAATAATAAAAAAATAAAGAAAAAGTCTTGATTTTTGTGCTCTCATGCCGTATTTTCTTTCTATAAATTTTAAGAAACATACAATCAGGATGGAAAAATGCAAATCCAAACGGAGCAGATTGCCGAAATATTGAAGTTTTCCGAACCGTGTTCCTCTTATGAGGGGATCCTGCAGGCACGGTGGAACCACATCCCGCTGAATACGCAGCTGCATCTCGCCGACAAAACCCCTTTTTCCGTACTCTCCCGCGGAGTCTGGAACTTTGAAGCCGGGCCCGATTTCAAAAATGCCAAACTGCAAATCGGTTCCACGATTCTTTACGGAGATGTGGAAATCCACCGGACCGACAGGGACTGGTTCCGTCACGGCCATGATAAAAATCCGCTTTACAGCAATGTGATCCTCCATGCGGTCGAACAGGTGGAAACGGCCTCCGTTCCGGACAATATGCCGATCTATCTGCTTCCGGCGGAAAAGAAACTGGACAATTATCCGCCACCCCTGCTCTCCGTCAAAGGACTCTGCGCCGACAAATTTGAACGGATCGCTCCGGAAAACATTCATGAATTGTTCGCATGTGCAGGCAGGGAACGGATGCACGCCAGAGCGCAGGTGATCCTGCACGATATGATTAAAGCCGGCATGGAACGGGCGTTCCTCACCCGTCTGTTTGACGCATACGGATTCAAACGGAACCGGAAACCGTTCGGTAAACTGCTGAACCGGTTGTGGGACAAATATTCCCGGGAAGAACTGGAAGCGGAATTCGAACCGCTGATCTGGGGCGAATCCGGGCTTCTGCCGTCGCGCCATTCCGGAGAGGTGCCGGAAGAAAACCTGGAAGAAGCAAAACGGATGTGGGCCCGTTGGTGGCATCTGCGTCCGGATTCCGCTCCGCCGATCGACTGGAAACGCGACGGGGGACGCCCTTTGAACAGCCCCGAACGCCGCACCGCCGGGCTCTGCCTGTTTCTGTCACGCTACGGCATGAATCCCCTGCCCGGATGGCTCCGTCTTCTGAAAGAGTCCGAAAGCGCCATAACATTCTGCAAAGAGCTGCTCGCAGGCCTGATCCAAAATGATACATTCTGGAATTCGCATACGACTTTCCGGGCTGGACGTCTCAAGTACGCGGCGGCGGTGACCGGCGAGGAACGCGCACGCGAACTCGCGGCGGACGTCATCATGCCTGCGCTCCGGGCGGCGGCAATGCTCGAAAAAAATGAAAAAATGATGGACCGCGTAGACGCCGCGTTCAACAATCTGCCGCGGACACAGAAAAACCGGGTCTTCACTTCCGCTTTGGAAAAATGGTTCAAAGACCCGGCGACGGCGGAAAAATGGTTCAAGGACGCGGCATCGCGTCAGGGTGTTCACCACATCTACACCAGCTACTGCACGAAAATCGCCTGCGACTGCTCCGCCTGTCTGATCCACAACGCCATGTTTGCCAAAGTTTGAACTCAGCGTTTTCCGTCCGCTTTCCGGATCGCTTTCTGCAAAAAGCGGTCCAGCGCGTTGATGAACAGTTCCCGCTGACGGCGGGAAAACGGAGCGGGGCCGCCGGTGACTTCTCCCGCAGTCCGCAGCTCTTCCAGCAGTTCGCGCATGGCAAGTGCGTTTTTTATATTGGCGGGAGTAAAAAAATTCCCTTTCGGGCTGAGCACTTCGGCGCGTCTGTCAAGCGCACGGTCCGCGAGCGGAATATCGGCGGTCACGACCAGATCTCCGGCTTCAATATGCTCCGCGATCCAGTCATCCGCGCCATTAAACGCATTTCCGGCGGCAACGCCCTCCACCCATTCCGAAAACGGCAGGAACGGCATTCCCGCGGCAACAAACACACAGCGGCAACGGGTACGCTCCGCCGCTTTGATCAGGGCATCTTTCAGCGGACGCGGCAAGGCATCGGCATCAATCAGAATTTTCATACGGTCTCCCAGTTTGTCCTTCAGGACCATACACCGGAACCGGGAAAAGTCAAACAAAAAAACCGGAGCAGGATCAAATCCGGCTCCGGTGGAATCCCTGAAAGGATCGTTATTTCTGCCTGCAATAGGTTTTGCCAAGATATTCGGCAACACCTTCCGCAGAGGCTTTCATCCCCTCCTCGCCCTTGTGCCAGTTCGCGGGGCAGACCTCGCCGTGCTCTTCGTAGAACTGCAACGCGTCAACCATGCGGATCGCCTCGTCCACGCTTCTGCCGAGCGGAAGATCATTGACCAGAGCATGACGGACGATTCCCTGGCGGTCGATCAGGAACAAACCACGCAGAGCAACCGATCCGTTGAACAAAATCCCGTAATCGCGGGAAATGTTTTTGGTCATATCCGCAACCATCGGGAACTTGACATTGCCAATGCCGCCCTTGTTCGGCGCAAGCGACTTCCATGCAAAGTGGGTATATTCGGAGTCCGTGGAAACGCTGACAACTTCGCAGCCGCGTTTTTTGAATTCCTCATACTTATTGTCGAACGCCAGAATTTCCGACGGACATACAAACGTAAAATCCATCGGGTAAAAGAACAGAACAACATATTTGCCTTTCAGCGCGGAAAGTTTAAACTCGCAAAAAGTGTTGTCGCCCATAACGGCATTCGCGGTAAAATCGGGTGCTTCTCTTGTGACCAGTGTAGACATGATACATTCTCCTTTTTGAATTGTTTCATTCAAGTTGGATCCCCCCAACTTATCTTTGTCTATCCGGAATATATCACGCAAACAACAGGAATGCAAGAGCAGTTTTCCTGCAAAAAACACTTCTCCCGCATTTTCATTCGCTGTTTTACGCTCAAAATCACCGGAAAAAATCTTATCCGCACCCGTTCACAATCCGGCGAACAGATCATCCGGAGCAACGGTCTGTTTCTGTTCCGTCACAGGCACGGACTCCGGCTTATCCGAATTCAGCAAAGACAGCAGTCCCGCCTCATCCAGAATCGGAATACCGAGTTCCACCGCCTTTGCATATTTACTGCCGCTGGCTTCTCCGGCAACCACATAAGAGGTCTTTTTGCTGACGCTTCCACTGACTTTTCCGCCGCGTTTCATGATCGCCTCCCCGGCTTCCTGACGCGTCATCGACGCAAGGGCTCCGGTAAGGACAAACGTTTTTCCCGCAAGGGCATCATCTGTATCAGCCGGGACTTCTTCCCGCATATTGAGTCCAAGCTCACGAAGACGGCCGATCAGTTCCCGGTTGCGCTCCGAGGAAAAGAACTTGACCATACTCTGCGCCATAACCGGACCGATCTCCTCCACTGACTCAAATTCTTCCGCCGTTGCATTCAGGAACGCCTCCATCGTATGAAAACGGCGGCAGAGAAGTTTTGCCGTACGCGATCCGATCTGCGGGATTCCGAGAGCGGTGATCAGACGCGACAAATCCCGGTGGCGGCTCTCCTCAATCGCGGCCAGCAGATTCTTTGCCGACTTTTCGCCCATTCGCTCCATGCTGATCAGCTGAAGAACCGTAAGCCTGTACAAATCGGCGATGCTCCGGACGAATTTATGCTCCAGAAGCAGCTCGATCACCGCGGGACCGAGACCGTCGATATCCATTGCGTCGCGCGATGCGAAAAAGCGCAGACTCTCCCGGATACGGGAAGGACAGTCGGGATTCTCACAACGGTATGCGACCTCCTCCCCGACCCGCACGACGGGACCACCGCATGCGGGACAGCTCTCCGGAACGGAAATCATCCGCTCCGAACCGTCGCGTTTTTCCGGAAGCGAACGCAGAATCTCCGGAATCACATCCCCCGCCTTGTGCAGAACAACCGTATCCCCGATCCGCAGATCTTTTTCCTGAATATAGTCAAAATTATGCAGACTGGCACGGCTGACGATCGTACCCGCAAGCGCGACGGGTTCCAATACGGCGGTCGGCGCAACGATCCCGGTCCGTCCGACATTGATTTCCACATCCAGCAGTTTCGTCTCCTTCTCCTCGGCGGGAAATTTATAGGCGATCGCCCAGCGCGGACTCTTTGACGTCGCTCCAAGCTCCTCCTGCGCGGCAACGGCATTCAGTTTGACCACCACACCGTCAATGTCGTACGGCAGGGAATGGCGCATTTCGCAGAACTCATCCCGCGCCTCCCAGACCTCTTCGATGCTGTGACAGAAACGGCTTTGCGGGTTCGTCGGCAAACCGATTTCTTTCAGATATTCGACCTTTGACTTCTGAGTCGGAAATTCCATTTCTTCCGCATAGATGATCTCATAAAAAAACGCCGACAGATCGCGCTTCGCCGTCACCGAGGGATCCAGCTGACGCAGAGATCCGGCGGCGGCATTGCGGGGATTGGCAAAAATCTTTTCCCCCTGCTCCTCCCGCAATTCGTTCAGACGGACAAACGAACTTTTCGGCATATAGATTTCCCCGCGCACCTCAAGCCGCCGGACCGGTTCTTTGAGACGGAGCGGAATGCTGCGGATCGTCCGCACGTTGGCGGTGACATCCTCGCCGATCACGCCGTCGCCGCGGGTCGCTGCGTTGATCAATGCGCCGTTCTCATAAACCAGCGCAATCGAAAGACCGTCGATCTTGAGTTCCGCCATATATTCGGGAAACATCTCCACAGCGCGGATCCGTTTGTCAAAATCCTGAAGTTCCGAAAAAGAGAACGTGTTATCCAGACTCAGCAGCGGAGAGCGGTGACGCACCGTTTTGAATTCGCGCGACGCTCCGCCGGAAACCCGCTGAGTCGGCGAATCCGGAGTGATCAGGGAAGGATTTTCCCGTTCCAGCGCTTTCAATTCGTTCATTTTTGCATCATATTCCGCATCCGGCACATTCGGATCGTCAAGAATATAATAGCGGTAGTCGCAATCGCGCAAAAATGCGCGGAGAGTTTCGATTTTCTGTTCAATTCCGTTCATTGTACACCTTGCTCCGTTATTTTGCTTCCGCCCAGTTGCGCCCTTCGGAGACCTCGGCGGTCAGCGGCACCGAAAGCTGCATGGCATGTTCCATCTCCTCCCGGAGCAGACACCCCGTCCGTTCCGCCTCCGCAACGGGAGCCTCTATAATCAATTCGTCGTGAATCTGCAGGATCAGCTTCGCTTTCAGCCCTTCCCGGCGGAGACGGCGGAAAACGTTCACCATCGCAAGTTTGATGATGTCGGCGGAAGATCCCTGGATCGGAGCATTCAGCGCCACGCGTTCCCCGAACGCCCGCACGTTGAATACAGGCGATTCCAACTCCGGCAGATAGCGGCGGCGTCCCATGATCGTTGAAACATACCCCTGCGCCTTCGCCGTCTTCACGATGGAATCCATGTAATTCCGCACACCGGAATACGTTGCAAAATACTGATTCATATAATCATCGGCTTCCTTGCGCGACACCCCGATATCCTCCGCCAGCGCGAACCGGGAAATTCCGTACACGATCCCGAAATTAACCGCTTTTGCGCGGCGGCGCATCTCCGCCGTAACCTGTTCCGGCACAACGCCGAATACCTGCGACGCCGTCACCGAATGAATATCGCTGCCGTGCCGGAACGCCCCGCACATTGCGGGATCGCCGGAAATATGCGCCAGCAACCGCAGTTCGATCTGCGAATAATCGGCGTCGATCAGCACATTCCCCGGCGCGGCGACAAACATCCGCCGGATCTCCGCCCCCAGCTCCGTCCGCACGGGAATATTCTGCAAATTCGGTTCCGTGGAACTTAAACGCCCGGTCGCCGTCACCATCATGTTGAAAGACGTGTGGATCCGTCCATCCGGCGCTATAACCGCCAACAGGCCGTCCACATAAGTGGATTTCAGCTTCATCAGCTGACGGAACTCAATCACCGCCGGAATCACCGGATGTTTCTTCCGGAGAGTTTCCAGAACCTCGATGTCGGTAGAATATCCGCTTTTGGTCTTCCGTCCCGCGGGGAGCGACAGCTTTTCAAACAGAATCTCGCCGAGCTGTTTTGTGGAATTGATATTGAATTCCTCGCCCGCAAGCTCGAAAACCCGCTTCTGAACCACTGCGATCTCTCCGGAGAGCCGTTCGCCGAACGCGATCAGCATCTCCCGGTCCACAGCCATTCCTGCATGTTCCATCTCCGCCAGCACTTCGCAAAGCGGCAGCTCCACGGTCTCAAAAAGTCTCAGCATCCCCGTCCGCTCCAGTTCCGCATGGAGAACCGGCATCAGCTGTGCAAGAACAGCCGGAGTCTGCACGGTGTCCGGAACAGTCACGTTCAGCCATTTTTCCGCGATCTTTTCCAATGGAGGATTTCCCGCCAGAGAATCCAGCAGATAGGCGGCAAGCGCGGTATCAAACACAAAATCACCAAAGCTCCGTCCGGCATCCGCCAGCCGGCGCATCAGCGGTTTGACATCATGCCCGACCTTGCGGATCCCCGGTTTGCAATACTCCGCCAGGAACGATTCCCACGCAGCATCCTCAAAAGCGTCGAAACGGAAAACGATCCCCTCCACATATACGGACCGGGATTCTGCGGAAAAAGCGGAATATTCCGCCTTGCGGCAGCGGTCCAGCAGAGAAGACGCCTCCGCCGGCTGCACCGGAACGGCGGTAAACGGAACGGGCTTCGGCTTATCCGCTTTTCCTCCGGCAGACGCCCCCCGCCGTCTCGGCAGCTTCAACGCTTCCAGAGCGGAATAGACGGTCTGCATCTCCTGACGGATCCGTTCGGGATCCCCGCCTGCACTCCGGATATTCTCCAGAACCCCGGCAAGAGCTTCCGCGTATTTATTCTTATATTTTTTGTTCAGATCTTTCCACGGGACGCCGCGGAACGCCTCCATGACCGTCCGGTCCAGCGGAAGCCTGCCCTGCATCAGAAGCACGGCAAGAATCGGATAACCGGAATAGCCCTGCCACCTGGATCCGTTGTCATCGGAGGTGTAGACTCCGTCTTTCCATTTCACATGATAAGTCTTCGTGCCGTCGGAGGAGACGACCTCCGCGGAAGATTCTTTCATCGCAACCCGTCCGTCGGCAATCGCCCCGTAGGCTTCGGGGATTTTCTCGATCGGCGGCAGTTTCCAGAAATCAGCGGTATCCATGGCAAATCAGTCCTTTCCTGTTTTTTCATCGGGAAAGTAACGTCTTTCTGCGAAAAAATCAAGCTAAATTTAAAATTTCTTTTTCCGACGACTTGATTCCTGCCGGAAAAAATGGTAATTTATAGGAAAACATACCAGCAGGAGTGTCGAAAATGAAATTGACAGACGACATCGTAAAAGCCCTTCACCGTTGTGTAACAGACGGTCATGAATCCGTCACGGAGTTTGCCCGTCTGGCAAACGTCAGTGCGGAAACTGTGAAAAAATATATGCGCAGAGAAACGGAATCCATCAAGGAAGAGACCTGGAACAAACTTCAGCCGCTCCTGAAACCCTATATGGGCAAGAAACCGCAGAAACAGGTCTCCCTCGGTTCCAAATATCTGGAACTCGACACCGATCAGCGGATTCTGCTTGACACCTTTGCCGATCTTCCGGAAGAGGTGCGGAAAGAAAAACTGTTGGAATTCGTCGAACTCGCCAAAAAATACAACCGGGAAAAAGCGGAATCCGCTCTCTGATCCCGACTTACAGCCAGCATTGCCGCCGGTCATCTCCAAGTGACCGGCTTTTTTTTGTCTTTTTCTGCTTGAAAATATAATAAAAAAGATGTATAGTAAATAATATTTATTAAATTGGAGGAATGTTTTATGAGTCGGGACTTGAGCTTGTTTTTCAAGTACATCACCCCCTCAATGGCTGGAATGCTGATCGTGGGAACTTACAGCATCGTCGATACGATCTTTATCGGCAAGGCAATGGGAAAAAGCGGACTCGCCGCGGCGGCGGTCACATGGCCGCTGGTCATGCTGGTCAATGCATTCGGCGATATGATCGGAACCGGAGCGGCGATCATCGTATCCCAATCACGGGGAGCGAATGATCCGGAACGGGCGCAAACCGCATTCGGCAGCATGATCACGCTGCTGTTCTGCGCGGCGCTTCTCTTCTCCGGCGGCATCCTGCTGTTTCTCACACCGATCCTGCAGTTGATGGGTGCCGAAACGGAACTGCTTCCGGGTGCCCGCGAATATGCAATCCCGCTGATCGCAGGTGCTGCGGCACAGATGTTCGGAATGGGATGGATCGCTGTCATGCGCAATGACGGGCATCCCTTCGGCGCTATGTGGCTTGTGGTCATCGGGCTTCTGCTGAATATCCTGCTTGATTATCTGTTCATTTTCCCGCTCGGCCTCGGTCTCCGCGGCGCGGCGTTGGCGACGGTGCTTTCTCAAATCATCGTTTGTGCGGTCGGGATCTGCCACTTTCTTTCTTCCCGGACCGATCTGCGGTTCCGCAAACTGCGTCCGCAGAAAGAAATTTGCATCCGGATCTTTCAGAACGGCATTCCGACTCTCGGAAATCAGCTTGCAATCATCGCCATGTTGTTCCTGCACAACCTCCAGGCTCTGCGTTACGGTGCGGTCAACGGACTCGCAGCCTATACGCTTGTTGCGACGATCGAATCCATGGGCTCCCTGCTGATGACCGGACTCTCCGCCGGAGTTCAGCCGCTCGTGGCCTATTTCTACGGCTCCGGAAAACACCGCCGCAAACGCCGGATCGGCAATTACGGCTACCTCAGCGCCCTGCTGTTCGGAATTCTGATGATGCTGCTCTCCATTTTCGGTGCGGGAATATTTCCCGGCTGGTTCGGATTGGAGGGCGATGTGGCGGCACTCGCCGGACACGGCCTGATCCTGAGCGCCCCCGCGTTTATTCTGCTCGGCGTGATCCGCGTGGCAGGTTATTATTTTCAGTCGACCGGTAAACTGCTCAAGGCATCCGCGCTGATTTATGGAGATTCTTTTGCCGCCCTGCCCTTGTGTCTGTTCCTTTTGCCGTTATATTATGGATTGAACGGAGTCTGGCTGGCAATGCCGGTTTCACGGCTCATTCTGTTTGTTCTGCTGTGCTGGTTCTGGTTTGGAGGAAAACAAAATGCCCAACGGCCAATCTCTGAAATATCTCAATGAATGGACCGAACTCTGGCGTCTGACGGATACGCTTTACGACCGTCAGCTCAAACGCTGGGGGCTGAGCCTGAACGCCTATTTCGTCCTCTGCCTGCTGCTGGACACACCCGAAGGTGTGGAACCGACGGTCATCGCGGACAAAGTCAGCATTCTCCGCCAGTCCGTAACCGTTCTTCTCAACGATTTTGAAAAACGGAAATTGATCGTCCGGAAAGAATCCAAAGAAGATCACCGGCGGAAGAAGATTCTTTTCACCCCGGGCGGACGCAAATTCGCGGAAAAGGTCTGCGGAGAAATTACGGAAATCGAACTTGAAGCGATTGCCGGAATTCCGCAGGAACTGCAGCATGCCACTCTGGAAATGGCACGGACATTTTATCTGCGCTTCAAGGCCATTACGGAGAACAGAGCATGAATCTGCGCGAACCGCTGTTCCGTCCGCCGGCAGAAGCGGACAGTCTGATCTTTCAGGCGGCATACGGTTGTCCGCATAACTCCTGCCGGTTCTGCGGAATGTACAAAACTGTGCGCTATGAGCCGAAAGCTCCTGCTGAAATCGCTGCGGAAATCCGTCAGGCAGGCACGGAATATCCCGGCACCAGCCGCGTTTTTCTCGCCGACGGCGACATCATGCACCTCCCCGTGGAGCATCTGCGCACAATTCTGGCGGAACTGAACAGAGCATTTCCCCGGCTTGCGCGCGTCAACTGTTATGCAAACGGAAGTTCCATTCTTGCCAAAACCCCGGAAGAACTGGCAGACCTGAAACGGCTCAAGCTCAGTACGCTCTATATGGGACTCGAAAGCGGCAGTCAGCGCGTTCTCGACCGTTTCGGGAAAACGGAACAGGCGGATCAGATGGTATCGGCAGTGAAACGCGCTCAGGAAAACGGTTTGAAATGTTCCGTCATGATCCTGATCGGTCTTGGCGGAAGAGAACTGCGGCATGAGCATATCGCCTGCACCGCCGCCGCTCTGAATCTGATGAAACCGGATCTGCTGTCGGCTCTCCGCTTCATCCCGATCCCCGGACTCGCTTTGCCGGATGGTTATACGCCGGTCACGGAATATGAAGCAGTGGAAGAACTGCGCAGAATCATCGACGGGCTGGAACTGGAACGAACCGTATTCCGTGCGAACCACACATCCAATCCGCTTCCTCTTGCCGGACGCCTTCCGCACGACAAACAGCGTCTGCTCGCGGAACTGACCCGCGAGCTTTCTTCCGGAATGCTGGACCGGAACGGTCCCGGTGCAATGCCGCTGTACCTGTAAGCCGCCGGATCAGCGGTAGCGGTACTGCGGCTGCTGAATGCGCTGCATCTTCGGCTCTTCAAGACCGAGAGCGTACCACAGCTCGCCGAGCCCGGCATTGGAAAACTGTTTGATCCTGCCGTTGGCAAGAGCTTCCCAGTTACGGATCAGAGTCTCGTTATCCGTTTTCTTTTTCGCTCCGGCAAGAACGGCAAGCGCTTCGTCGTTCCTGCCTTTTTTCAACAGCATCCACGCATAGAGCGAACACGGCAGAACACACGCATCTTTCTTCAGCGTTGCGCCTTTCTTACGGAAAAACTTGTCGAGGCCCGGATCATCGTTCTTATACATGCGGACCATTTTCATTGCGACCGCCTGCGGTTCCAGAAACATGCACTTCGGCAGCAGTTCATCGACCACATCAAACCGCTTGAGCTGATAATTGAACGCCATTTTCATGGTGTTGATCTGTTTTTCAAGAAAGAAATTCCAGCGGTAAAGCGGTTTGAACACCTCGCACGCGGCAAGAGCGCGTTCAATCCCCGCGGTCTGCTCCCGCTCCAGCTGCTGAAGCATCAGCTTCTGACTTCCCATCGGACGGCGCATGAAATGCTGCTGCTTCGCCTCAATCCGGCGCTGAACATCCACCATGATTTCCTGAATCTGCAAATTGCGTTTGTTGACCGCCCGGCGGATCAGCAGAGCCGCCGCGAGCTGAAACAGAAACATGGCGATCAAAGTACAGGCAATCGCCCAGCCGTTATGGAAACCGGCGCCGAAACGGGTCGCCGCAAATACACAAACGCCCAGCGTAAGAGACAGAAGCATCGTCAGCATGACTGAAAAAATCCTTATTTCAAGTTGTTATTTCGTACTTCTTTATAAAATACACTCAATATCACGGTTATGCAATCGGAAAAACAAAATTTTTCCAAACAGCATGGTTTTCCGGAGCGGAAAGCGGCGGTCATCTCCGCTTCCCGTATTTTTATTGCTCCCTCATCCAGAAGCCCCAGAGGGTGTCCTCAAAACGGAACGAGCCCAGCAGGAGCATATCGGACATATACCGGATGTTCATTTCCGCAACGACCGTCTCCTCCGACGAATCGGGAAATGCGGAAAAATAATAAGTCACCTCTTTTTCATCCGGAGCTCCGGCAAGCGGAATGCAAATGACTCCGCCGCCGGAATCGCAGCATCCGGTCGGGCGCATCGGCGCGCCGGAACGGGCGGTACACGCCTTTGCGACCACATCCCCCGCGTGCCGCGGATCGAACACGATGTCAACGATGTTCAGTTTGACAATTCGCAGCAATGTATTCATCGACTCATCCGTAAGCCGTGCTTGAATTGCGTTCGGGAGCCTGTGCCGGATTGGACTTGAAGAATTCCACAGCGTCGGCGTCGTCAAACACTCTGCGCGGCGAAAGTTCCACAATGCAGTCCGGAGAACCGTCGGCTTTGCGCGGGATACGAATCCCGGCAAGTTCCATACGGCGGGCGTCGCGGGCGCAAAGCATCTCACGGCAGGACTCCGCGGAATCGACTCCGGTGGCGTTTTTCGTCGGAGCGAAACACTCTTTGCGGTCGGCTTCCAGAATGATCGTCGAGGACGCAAGCGGAAGAGCGTCGAAAATGAACGACTCCAGTTTGACCGCGTTCGGCGCTTCCGGCTTCACTTCCACGCCGTCGGCGTTGACATAAGCAACTTTCTTGTCGGCGCGGTGCCACGGGAGCTCCAGCTTTCCGCCGGCGGTCAGGCGCTCGACAAACGAACGGCTGATCACATGAATTGCGGGACTTCCGGCAATGAAATCAAGTTTGCCGTTGGTCGTGCGTTCGGCAAGTTCTTTCGGCATGTCGCTGTATTCAATGATCTGCAGTTTGCCGCCGGTCACACAGAAATTGCCGAGTTTTTCAAACGCATTGGTCTTGGAAAGCATAATGCTGCTCATTTCCGAATTTTCCATCGCATGCAGCCCCAGCATCAGCGGATTGGATACAGGAACCAGCGGATTGTCCACCTGGAAATAGGAAATGTATTCCACTCCGAGCTTCTTCATCAGGTCGAGACATCCCCACTTGCGGAGCGCGAGCAGCGTGCCGCCGTGCCCGTCGGGCGTCAACGCAATGGAATCTCCGGCGGACATCAGAACCTTGCCGGAGTAGTCAATCGCCGGCATGAATCCCTGCGTGAAGAAATGAACGGTATCTTCGGGCAGGCCGAAAAACGCATGACTCCGGAAGAAATCGCGGGTCGCCTTGTCATTGAGTTCACTGGTCATGATGAACCAGTGAATGCGGCTGCCGTATTTTTCGGATACGCGGGCGAGACTTTCCGCGAAATACTGGAACAGGGTCTTGTGCAGAACCGGTGTAATCGGATACGTTCCCTTCGGGCCGTCGAAGCCGAGACGCGTCCCCTGTCCGCCGGCGACCGTCAGAGCGGCGGTCTTGCCCGCCCGGATCAGTTCCACGCCTTTTTCAAACGCCTTTTTATACAGTTCCTCCTGTTCCGCACCGTTCGGAACGAGCGGGAAATAAGACGCGGGAGCGAGATCGGCAGGGATCGTTGTGACAGGCTTCTGCATCACATATTCACGGATCAGCCGGGAAAGTTCTTCCCAGTCGATCGCCTCGATCTGCTTTTCCAGTTTCTCCCGTGCCGCCCCGGACAGTTTGTTCAGCGCTTCAAGAAGGTGTTCCTGATTGTTGTTTTTCAGTGTTTCGGCGATGTTCTGCATCTTGCATTCTCCTTCGGATATTATAATGATCGTTATTGTTTTCCAGTGCTTCCGAATCCGCCGCTGCCGCGCCCCGTTTCGGAAAGGCGGGCGGCGGGCTCCAGATGAACGTCCGCCAGTTTCGCGATGACCATTTGCGAAATACGGTCGCCGCGGCGGATCTCAAACGGGCGGTCGCTGAAATTAAACAGAATGGACCCGACCTCTCCGCGGTATCCGGCGTCGATCGTTCCGGGGCCATTCAGAACGCCGATCCCGGATTTCAGGGCAAGGCCGCTGCGGGGACGAACCTGAGCTTCATATCCAGGCGGCAGCTCAATCACGAGCCCGGTCGGAACCAGCGCGACTTTACCCGGTTCGATGGTCATATCGGCCCGCGAACGCAAATCGTACGCGGCATCGTCAGCATGCGCCTTGGCGGGGACCAGGTCGTCACACCCCTCCAGCATTTTGAATCGTATCGCCACACTCATATCCGCTCCCTGATGGTTTCGGGTAAAAAAACAGACCGCCGCGACGAAGTCCGCAGAAGTTCTGAATTGCGGTAATTTAGCACAAAAACCGGAAAAATGCAAGATTTCCCGCAAACACTCTCCGGGAAACGTTCCTCCATGCAAACAGAGATTTTTCTCTTTTTTTTCAATTTTTTTCTTGAAAGTTGAGCGGAAACGAATACATTGTTACAGAAATCATTACTTTGGAGCAGCAATGGCGGATATTTTTGACGAAATCATTCAGTGCATCCGGCAGGAACAGTCGGCAAACGGAACCGTTTATGTCAGCAGAGACCATCTGGTTGAGTTCTACAAAAACGCGGCTCCTGCGGTTCAGACGCCGCCCGCACCGCAGGTACAGCAGTACGCCCCGTCCCGTCCGCCGCAGCCCGTATACCGGGATGATCCACGGCAGCAGCGTCCCGCGTTTCATCCGAACCCGTTCCGCGATGAAGCGGGTCCCGAACCGGAACGCGCCTACTCTCCGCTCGATCTTGCGGAAATCGCGGCAATGGACTGGCCGCAGCTCAAAGCGGCGACCTCGAACTGCCATGCCTGCCGTCTGTGCGAAACCCGTCACAATGTGGTGTTCGCAGACGGTTCGGAACAAGCCGATCTGATGTTCATCGGCGAAGGTCCCGGAGCGGACGAGGATGCCCGGGGAGTTCCGTTCGTGGGTAAAGCCGGACAGCTCCTGACCAGAATGATCGCGGCGATGCAGTTCAAACGTTCGGAAGTCTATATCGCCAACATCGTGAAATGCCGTCCGCCGGGAAACCGGAATCCCGCCGACGACGAGATGGATTCCTGCATTCCATACCTGAACCGCCAGATCCAGCTGGTCTCACCGAAAGTGATCGTGCTGCTGGGCAACGTGGCGCTGAAGGGCCTGATGAAACGCGGCGGAATCAGCCGTCTCCGCGGACACTGGCTTGATTATAAGGGAATCATGGTCATGCCGACATTCCATCCGGCGTATCTTCTGCGGTATGAAGCCGCGAAGCGCGATGCCTGGAGCGATCTCCAACAGGTTATGAAAGTATTCGGCAAGGTTTATCCGCCGCGCAGAAATCAGGAGTAGCACCATGTTGGAAAAAGTAAAGCAAAGCCTCCGGACGGCGTTCGACCCGGCTTCCGCCGCCAGACAGCGGAGTCAGATCTCCGGGATCAATCTTCCCGCCCGGCTTGCCCGCTGCGACACCGCGTACAACACGCTTACGGATCTGTTCAAATCCAAGCTCTACATGCTGGACGACGCAGAGCGTTACCGCAACTACGCGCTCGGGCTGACTCTGATCGACGTGGTGATCGACAACCTGACTCTCATTCAGCGCGAGCAAACCCGTCTTCCCGCCGCCGGCAGGAAAGCCGAAGATCCCTGTATGCCGCTTCTGCGCTCCTGCCGCAAGATACTGGAACTGTTGAAAATTTCAGCGGAAACATCCATCGAAATGGCAAAAAATGAACGCGGAATCGAAACATTCGCCGGAGCGTTGGCAATCGCGAAAAGCCGTCTGGTGGACGATTCCATCGGAGATACGGAAGTAAACCTGCTGCACAGCGTCAGCGAACTGTTTGAAATTCTCTCCTTTCCCATGCAGAAAGGCGCGGAACAGCGCCGCCGTCTTCTGTCCAAAGAGGAATTGGAACGCTATCAGCGTGCCGAAAACGAATTCAGCCGACACTATTCCGCCCTCTGCACGCCGGAAACCGCCAGCAAGTAACTCCATTGTTTCCGTCCGCCGGGCGGAATAGAGACCGGAATAAACGGCTCCACGGCAAAACAGTCTCTTCCGTTTTTCCAGAACACCGCCCGGCTGAGCGGCACGGAAGCCCGGATCGAACAACGGATGCCATCCGGCGTTTCAATCCATACCCCCTGTTCCCCCCTCGAATTCCGGAAACCGCCTGCCTCCAATTCGCACGGAGCCTCTGCAACCGCTCTCCATGCGGCTCCGGGCAGACGGAACCGCCAGCCGTCCAGCCCGTCCGCCGCCTCAAAAAACGGATGTGCATAAAATTCGGTTTCAATCGGCAAACGTCCGGTGTTACGCATATCGAACCGGCAGACGAGAATCCCCGCATGACGCAGCTCCACCCGCACCGACAACTGATAGGCATACCCCGCATCAACGTCTGCAGACTGATATGCCGTCAGCACATTCTCCGCCGTCAGACCGCCGCGCCACGGAAAATACTCCAAAGGACGGGTCTCAAACCGCTTTCCCGCCTCCTGTTCCACAATTCCGACGCCATACTGGAGCCGGGTAATGCCGCCCGTTTCCGGATTTACCGAAAATTCCGGGCCCGGAAAAAATTCAAACGCCAGTCCGAACGCAGGAAGACGCGGATGGACGGTCCGGGATTTGAACAGTTCGCGTCCGTTATCCCGGAATTGCAACCGTTTCAGCCAGCCGCCCAGCATAAACCGGCACCCGACAGTCCGGCGCGCCGGTCTCTCCGCCGGATTCAGCACATCCACCCGCACGGTTTCATTTTCCAACCGCAGGCTCTCCGGCTCCGGAACACGGCACGCAGAACACAGCAGCAAAGCCAAAAAAACAAAAACGGCAGCAGATCGTCTTATCATTGCGGAACGACTTCAAACACGCCGAGGGCTCCGGCGGCAACCGCCACCTCAAAACCAGTCATTTTCCCTGTGGCAACCGTCTTTTCCGTCAGCAGATCCCGGACCGTATACGCGATTCCTTCTTTCAGTCCGACCTCCCGGAACGGAATCGTGACACGGAAACGGCGGGACTCTCCGGAACTGTTCGGAACGATCAGAACCGCTCTTCCATTCCGGTAACGGGCATACGCCTGCAGAAGTCCATTCTGATCGGTCGTCACCTTGCAGATATTCGATTGCCGGTGATCGTCCGGGAAATACTCGAATATATCCGGATTGGAACGGCGGATACGGATCATTTTCTTGACCTGTTCAAAAAATTCCCGGTTCTTCTCTTTCGCTCCCCAGTCGATCGTATTCCGGTACAGGTTCCATTTCCGGGGGGCAGAATGTTTATCCCGCTTATAGTAATAATCATAAAAGAAGTGCGACGGATTGTTCCATTCCTCCCCGATATACCAGAGAGGAATAAACGGAGCAAAAATCGCCTGATAGCCGATCGCAACCGGACTGCCGTTCACGACGTACCGCGGCGAGTCGTGACAGGAAAGCATATAGGTATAATAACGTTCCCGTCCCGGCTCACGGTCAAAATCGTCATACGCCCGCAAACCGTTGCCGTTGCGGATGAAATCCACGATATTTTCTTTCAGATAGACGTCTCCGAGCCAATGCGTCATCCTGCGTCCTTTCGCATTCTTATAACAGAACGTCAGCTGATCAAGATCAAAAACATTTTTCCGGCTCGTGGTCCACTCCGCAATGAATACAACTTTCCGTCCGAATTTCCGCATACGCTCCTTGACGACGTGATACGGTTCAAAGCCGGAATACTGCGGTGCACAGTCACAGCGGAATCCGTCGACGCCCGTCATCAGGAACCATTCAACCAGCCGCGATGCGAACCATTCGTTCAGCTCCCTGTCCTCCCATTTCCAAAGCCATCCGGCATAAGGGGCATAGTAATCGCCGAACCACTCCGGTTTCTGCTTCAACAGCGGACTGCCGCCTTCATGCTTCGTAACGCCCCAGGTCACGACATCGAAAAAGACCCGGATATTGCGCCGGTGCGCTTCATCCACGAATTTCCGCAGAACACACCATTGCCGGACCGGTTCTTTTTCTCCGGTCAGCAAAGCACTGACGGTGTGAATCCCGAAATTCCCATAACCGTTGCCGCCGTTCAGCGGCGGAGTCAGCCAGATCCCGTTCACTCCGGTTTCCGCCAGATGATCCAGTACGGGGATCAACCCCTTCACCGTTCCGTCGGAAGATGCCGAGTCGATACGGACCTCCATCAGAATAAGACTCTTGATCCAGTCCGGAGTTTCAAGCCGTCCATCCGCCCGTTTTTCCATCCGGACCTCGGAATCCGGCTTGTAAGCGGGAAGCAGATCCCGGTTGTCGATCCACCCCTCCAGCGCCCGGCATGAAAACGCGACCAGAGACAACAGCAGACATATTTTCCAATTCATTGTGCAAGCCTCTTTCATTTCTGTTTCCGGGGCGCGACAAGAAACACTCCCACCCCTCCGGCGGCGATCTCCGCGGAAAAATCCGTCATATTACCGTTTCGCAACACATTTCCCGCCATCAGGTCCGTCACCGTATACCGTTCCCCCCTGCGAAGCCCGGACTCCTCAAACGGAATGGAAACCCGGATCGTTTTACCGGACTTTGAATTGTTCGGAACGATCAGAACCGCTCTTCCATTCCGGTAACGGGCATACGCCTGCAGAAGTCCATTCTGATCGGTCGTCACCTTGCAGATATTCGATTGCCGGTGATCGTCCGGGAAATACTCGAATATATCCGGATTGGAACGGCGGATACGGATCATTTTCTTGACCTGTTCAAAAAATTCCCGGTTCTTCTCTTTCGCTCCCCAGTCGATCACATTCTGATAAAGACGCCATGTTTCCGGAATCGGATGCTTATCCCGTTTCCAGTAGTAGTCGACGAAGAAACGCGGCGGATTGTTCCATTCCTCCCCGATATACCAGAGCGGAATGAACGGAGCAAAAATCGCCTGATAGCCGATCGCAACCGGACTGCCGTTCACGATATAATGCGGGGAATCGTGACAGGACAGCATCAGCGTATAAAAACGCTCCCGCCCCGGTTCGCGGTCGTAATCATCCCGCATACGGAGTTCTTCTCCGCTGCGGATCATATCCACGATGTTCGTTTTCAGATAAAGATCCGTAAACCAGCGGACCCGCTGATTTCCCTTTTCATTTTTATAACAGAAAGAGACCTGATCAAAATCGAATACATTCTTCCTGCTGCTCCCATGCTCTGCGATCAGCAGGATCTTGCGTCCCATCCGGCGCAGCCGCTCCTTTGCCGCACGGAACGGCTCATATCCGCTGTAAAACGGAGCGCAGTCACAGCGGAAGCCATCGACACCTGTTTTCAGGATCCATTCCACGAGCCGGGCGGCAAACCATTCATTGAGTTCTTTATTTTTCCAGTTGAACAGCCACCCGGCATAAGGAGCGTAATAGTCGCCGAGCCATTCCGGTTTCTCCTTCCGGAGCGGACTGCCGCCCTCATGTTTGGTGACTCCCCAGTTGACAACATCGAAAAAGACCCGGATATTGCGTTTATGCGCTTCGTCAACAAACGTTTTCAGCACCTGCCATTGCCGTTCCCGCGTTTTCTCGCCGGTCAGAAACGGGCTGATCGTATGAATTCCGAAATTGCCGTATCCGTTGCCGCCGTTCAGCGGCGGAGTCAGCCAGATCCCGTTCACTCCGGCTTCCGCCAGATGATCCAGTACGGGGATCAACCCCTTTACCGTCCCATCGGAAGATGCCGAGTCAATACGGACCTCTGCAAGGATCAGGCTTTTCACCCAGTCGGGAGACTCCGACGTACCATCCGCCCGACGCTCCATACGCACTTCGGAGTCCGGCTTGTACGCAGGCAGCAGTGATGAATTGTCGATTCCCGCCCCGTACAGGAAAAGGCCGGGAAAAAGAAACGGGAGTGTGTGAAAAAAACGGTTCATGCTTCTGGTTCCTTTCGTTAATCAGTATTGCCATGCCGACCACGGTGTGCCGGCTCCGTTCCATCCGCCTTTCAGCGGGCCGTAATAAAGCACCAGTTCATTGACGCCGCGAACCGTGCTTGCATGCCCGTCGAACCACCAGATATTGCAGCGGCCGTTATGCCACGGATACGCAAAATAGTGCTGTCCGGCAGATTCATACATGATGGAAGTCGGATTCAACGGAGCCGTCGAAATCGCATTGCTGGCGGCGTCGCCAAGCATCAGATACCCCGAAGGACGCTTCACCTGCGTGTCGCGGATCCAGGCGATGGCAGTCGTCTTCTGGTCATAAGCGCGGCAGTTGTTCATCCCGTAACCACCGTTATACCAGGAGGAATTTCCCACTGGCAGCTTCCTGTTTCTTTTGAAGTAATTGCTGGCACGTTCATAGGGAAGCGAAGTCGGACAGGAGATGATCTGCATGGAAAGCCGATCCGTATTCACCATAAAATCATTCCAGAGAATATGTTCAGCGGTCGGTTGCTTGGTGCGCAAAACATAACCGTCATTCTCGCTCTGATAGAGTGTCAGGCTCAGCCCGATCTGCTTCAGATTCGAGGTGCACCGGATCGCCTGCGCCTTGTCACGCGCCGCATTCAAAGCAGGCAGCAGAATCCCTGCAAGGATTGCGATAATCGCAATCACCACCAAGAGTTCTATGAGGGTAAAATTTCTTACTCCTTCATATTTTGACCGACATTCTGTTCTCACCATTTTTTCTCTCCTTTTTGTTGAGTTATTTTTAAGTTATTTCCAAGTTATTTCACCGGAAGCAATTCCGCCTCCACAACGGCGTCCTGAACCGGGGACTGCGGATCTTCCAGCTTCTGTTTCAGCAACCGGATCGCCTCACGGGTTTCCTCGCGGCGCTTCGAATGAAAGAAATACGCGGGCCAGTCATGATTCGTACCCGGCACGGTCACATAGATCCACAGGAGCTTCCGGGCGCGCTCCTCACCGTAAAGTCCGATGACGATCTCCCGGATCGAGTCCAGCATCAGGGGATGGATCAGAATCCAATCCGGACACTGCCTGGCGAACTGTTCCCGGATCATTGCGAAATACTGTTCGTCCGCACAGTAAATATTACAATTCCCATACTGGATCCGGATTCCCGGCAGCGGTCGCAAATGCCAGAGAAGATACTGACGGGAATTTTCAGGAAACGAGGTCCAAACCCGGATATCCCGCTCGCGTCCGGTCTTCCGGAACAACTCCCGGACCACGCCGGAACAGCCGGTAATCACATTGGTTGTACCCTCGGCAAAAAATCCCATATTGACAGTCGGCAGCATGGCGTCGGCAGCTTTCACGGCATATTCCTCCGAACCGAATGTGATCAGACCATCCAGATAAGCATGCTGCAAAACCTGCCGGGTTTCCTCTCCGGAACTCATGAACCCGGTCACCTCCCGCACGTTCCAGCCCGTGTGGCGAATCTCGCCGTACAGGCATTCCAGTTCCCCCTGAATTTCCTGCGGAAAGAAGAACAACTCCCCGTTCAAAATCAACAGCCCGATCAGAGGAGCCTCCCAGGTCGTATTCGTACATTTCTTCGGATTGATAAACGTTCCGCTGCCTTTGCGGGTAATCAGGACTCCGTCGGCAGTCAGCTTTTCCAAAGCGATCCGGACCGAGGAACGCGCAATCCCGAACTCCTGCGCCAATTCATTGGACGACGGAATCCTCACCGCGCGGTTGCCCGCACGATACTTGATCGCCATCACCCGGTGCCAGACCTTCTGGACTTCCGAAATCGTCTGCATGGAACGTTTCCGCATTCTTCAAAACCTTTCAGTATTCACGCCAACTATCAGCCAACTTTATATATTATACAATAAACCCTGAAAAATGTCAAGATGCAAAAACGCCAAAATCTGCATTTTCATGAAAATATTTTTGAAAATACAGATTTTCCGGTCAAACACATCATTCCGTCAGCATGGCTGCAGCAGCCAGCTTCCGATCTTCCACGGCGGCAGTTGCACGGTAAAGACTCTGCATTTCTCCGCGATCTGTACCGTTTTGCATTCCGCAAGCGTACATTCCGCAACACGCAGCGGCACCGGAAGCCGGACCGTTGCACCGCGGGATTCATCCGAAAGATTGACCAGACGCAGAACCGTACCATCCCCGTTCTCCGCCGGCTTCAAAGCGGAAAAGGAGAGTCCGCCATCCAACTCCAGCCCCGGAGGAATCCCCGCCGACCGGACGGAGCCCGTACTTAACGTATAAACCAACGGCGGAGTACGCAGACACAACAGCGCACGGTAAAGCGACGGATTGTCTTCCTCCGTAAAAAAACGGTATGCGTAATCGAACCGGAGTTCGCGCTGAAGCTCTCCATCCGGTTCCCCCTCCGTGCCGACAGTGCGCCGGAAAGCGCGGAACAGAGTCACCAGAAGCTCGCCGCAGGAGCCGCCGGAAACTTCATGCAAACCTCCGCGGGAAAGCAGTGCGATCCCGCCCCGGGCATCACGCTTTCCGGCAAGCCCGTTGAAATTCTTTTCGACCGGTTCCGTTTCGCGGAACTCCTGAGTGGCGTATCCGCTCTCCCGTCCGGATGTCCGGTTCAGAAAAACAAACGCCTGGCTGGTGAAATATTCCCCATGAATCCCAGTCGGAATACAAAGCCGCAGCCGGCAATCCCGGATATTGTTGCACAGAACGGTACACACCTGCAGTTCCGGCGAATCTTTGTCGAACGTGATCCGGGAAACAATGCGCAGAATCCGGGTATGCTCCGACAACGCCGTTCCGCCGAACATTGCATTGACCGTCCCGGTAAACAGCAGCTCTTCCGGAAGTTCAAAACTGCGCGTGATCTCGAAAACTGTCCGCAACGGTCCGTCTTCCGCCACAGCGACCTGAGCGCGGGAAGAAGCGATCAGTTCCATATTACAAAGCGGCTTGACATGCCCCCAGCCATCACCGGATTCCCGGTCGAATACGAACTCGTTGAGTCCGGCATAGAGACGTCCCGACCGTTTATCCCGGACCTCAAACGTGCCGTCCGGCTGAAATCGTAACGCCAGGAACCGGTTTTCCGCGGTATTGCGTCCGGTCCGCAGAGAACCGAACCGCCGCACTGGACGTTCTGACGGCTCAATCCGGAACGAAGTCCACCCGGAAGCCGCCAGTTCCAGTTCCGCCGTAATCGTATAAATCTGAAACGTGCGGTAAAACTGACGGTACTCCGGTTTATGCACATTCCGCTGAATCCGGGAGACCGTATACGGGATCTCCACACCGTCGGCGTCAAACAGCCGGAACGCATACTGCTTTTCCACGCTCCGCGGTTCTGCGAACTCCTGCGGGTATTGCTCTCCCATAAATTCAACGGGAACCGCAAACACTGCCCGGCGTACAAACGGCAGCGGATTGAACACCCGTAATGTATAGCGCCCATCTTCCGCGGAACAATATCCGCCCAGTTCCTCTCCGGTCAGAGCAAAACGATCCTGTATCACCAGACGGTCCCGCAGATAATCGCAGATCTGCAACGCCTCAGCGGCCCGCGATGCCATCACCGCGTGAACCGCATCCACCGAACAGCCGCAGATGGAGTCATGCGGCTGATTTCTCAGACACAACTTCCAGGCATGGTCAAGCAAACCGCGCAAATTCGCAGTCAATCTTTCCCCCATGAAAACCGCCATCGGTTCCATTTCCAGTTCCAGACGGCTCTGCAGAAGATCGTTCGCCGCTTTGACATCATACCGGGACGAAAGGGTGTAAGGAATCTGAATCCCATATGCACGGATCCCTTTGCAGGTATGAATCTGTTCCCCGCGCACGACCGGAAGCTCTTCCGGATGTTTCCACTCTTCAAGATCGGTAAAATCCGTCCAAAGGACCTCGGAACCGGGACAGAGCTCCCGGATCCGCTGTAAAACAGCCGGAGCCTCCGCGGGAATGTCCTGATGATCAAACGCATCACTCAAAACAAAGGTTTCGCCATACACCTCCCGCTGCTGTCCGATCATCCGCCGGAACGCTTCCGGAAAATCCTTCTCCTCACGGATAAAGGAAAAATCACTATAACCACGGAACGGGTGCCGCAGCAGGCGGCAGCTGGAACCATCGGGCGACTCCCAGCGCAGAAAGACCGGCAAATCCTCATCGAACCCGCGCCATCCGACAATGGTTTCCATCCCGAATCCGCGCACGAGCTGCGGCAGCTGGGCGATGTGTCCGAAAATATCGGGCACATACCCCACCCCCCACGGCTCCGCACCATATTCCCGCGCCAGTTTTGCGCCGCGAAGAAAATTCCGGATCAGAGCTTCCCCGGAAACCAGCAGCTCATCGGGCATCAGATACCACGGCCCGATCTTCAAACGCCCCTGCGCAATCTGCGCTTTCAGCCCCGGCATCAGTTCCGGCCGGATCTCCGCAATATCCTCCAGAACAACAGTTTGACCGTCAAACACAAAACGCTCATACGCAGGATCATTTTCCAGCGTATCAAGAATCTTTTCCGCCTGTTCCAGCAGCATTCCGCGGAAATACTGAAACGGACGGTACCACTCCCGGTCCCAATGACTGGATGCAAAATAGCAGAACTTCATAACGGCTCCTTTCCATAACTGTAATGTATGGAACAATATACCTGCAAGTGCCGTTTGGAAATGGCTGTTTGCGAAAAGATTTATCCGTCTGCGAAAATCAGAAACAATATTCCGACGGATTCCGTCCGGTTACGCTTTTAAAAACCCGTGAGAAATGATAAGGAGTCGCAAAACCGAGACGGTACGCCGCCTGGCTGACATTGAGTCCCTCGTAACGCATCAGGTGAATCGCCTCCCGGCACCGGAATCCGGTGAAAAGACGGTGCGGAGACGGCAAACCGGAACGTTTCAACTGATATTCCAGAACCCTGCGGCTCATACCGAGACAGGCAGCAATCTGCCCGCCGGTCATATTTTCTCCGACATGAGCGGCGAACACCCGCTCCAGTCGGGAAAGCAGAGTGCTCCTTGAAAACTCTGCGGAAAATTCCTCCGCGAGCTTTTCCACCGGGATCGTTCCAAGCAATTCCCAGAAAAAGCTCTCCGCAAGATGTCCGAGCGACATCCGGCGGAACATCGTTTCCTCCGGCGGCTCCCGCAGAAGCAGGCCGAGCAGCCGCGCAGGAAAACTCTCCGGCGGCAGGGGAACGATCCGTTCCTCCGGCGACAACTCCCGGCGCAGAACGGGAACCGGACGGGCAATTCCATCCGCTCCCTCGAACCGGAACCGGAATGCGGCAAAGCGGAACGCTCCGTCACAGAGATCCTCATGGATGTCACCGGGCTGAATCAGAATCTGCTGCCCCGGATGGACCAGCAGCCGCTTGCCGTTCAGAACAGACTCATAAGGTCCGTCCAGCGGAATCATGAACTCATATTCAGGATGACGGTGCCGGATGATCCGGTATCCGCCTCCTTCGATCAGCGCAAAACGGCAGATGCACAACCGCAACGGGTTCCGGGCGTCCTCCGCCGGAGTCTCATACAATACCGTTTTGCGGAAAGCCGGATCGCTCATCGCTGTTTCCTGTCATTGAATCTCATGATCCGGCAATAAAACCTTCCGTCCGGTCCGGAAAACGGGCGGAAGACTCTTTCTGTATATTCTTACAATACATTATCACTTGATTCCCGCCTGACGGCGGAACCAGGCTCCGGCAAGAGCAGGCCATTCAGCAACCGGCTCGCCCGTGCGGAGGGCTCCGTAGCCGTGACCGCCTTCCGGCCAGATGTGCAGTTCAGCGGGAACATTAACGCGTTTGAGCGCAAGGAACCACGCCAGAGCGTTTTCCGGACGGATCGGATCATTCTCCGTCTGAAGCAGAAATGTCGGCGGGACATTGGCGTCGATTTTGAACTCCGGCGCAAGATTCAGCTGATCGTCCGCAAGATACGCAGGATAAATCAGCGCGGTGAAATCCGGGCGGAACGGCTTGGCATCCACCGCATCCGCCGGGGGATATGGAACCCCGTCCGCCGGAGCGGAGATCGTGGCGGCAAGATGGGCTCCGGCGGAAAACCCGATTGCACCGACTTTATTCTCAAGAATCCCGAACCGTTCCGCGTTCGCCCGGATCATGCGCATGGCACGGGCGGCATCCGCATGGGCGGCGGTGCGACGGTCGGGACAGCGGTATTTCAGCAGAAACGCGGAAAATCCGTTCTGATTCAGCATTGTGCAGATGTCGCGTCCCTCGTGATTCCAGGCGAGAATGCCATACCCGCCTCCGGGACAGACCAGCACGGCGGGGTGCGGTCCGTTCCCTGCCGCGGGAAACCAGGTGATGCTCGGCTCGGTCACATCGGTCAGACGGTCGATACCGCCTTTGTGATCCTGAAAATGTTCTTTGCGGGACTCGTCTTCCGGGACGCGGAACGGAATCGAAGCCTTGTCCCAAAGCGGAAATGTTTCTGTGAACGTCATAGAATAGATCCTTTATGTTAAAGCATTCCGGTATCATACAGCCACAGACGGATGAAAGCAAACCGGAACCGGAAAATACGGATGAAATTTTGCTGTTCCATTTATGGAAAACCATTTCCCCGCCAGACGAATCCGGAAATTACCGTCTTTCCGGATAAGGCATCAGCCGATTTACATACCGTTCTGAATCGCTTTCAACGCACTGGCTGCGGTCTTCGCGATCGCCCCGTTCGCTCCGCCGGAAAGCTGATCGACCATCTCCCGCATGTCGCGCTCCACCTGTCCGCGCCGTTCACCGCCGGGCAGAATACGGTCCACCGCATCCGCCAGATCCTCCGGGATCACCTGATGCTGCAAATACTCTTCAAACACGCAACGGTTCAGGATGATGTTCGGCATCGTAAAAAAGCCGCGGAACAGCTTGCCGATGATCAGACGCGCCAGCAGGAACGTCAGCTTGTTCAGTTTATAGGCGACGACCAGCGGGAGCCCCGCGATCGCGCATTCCACCGTAACCGTTCCGGAAGCGGCAAGACCGGCGGTGCAGCGCTGCATCCAGAATGCCGTTTTACCGCGCGTCAGCTCAATCTTCGGAAGCGGATAATCCGGATGCTTGCGGATAAACGCTTCCAGTCCCTGCCGCACCATTTGCAGAATCCGTTCACGCGGAGACGCCACGACGAACTGAAGGTTCGGATGACGCGATTTCAGGATCGCCGCGGTTTTCAGAAACGGTTCCAACAGAAACTCAATCTCCTTTTTGCGGCTTCCGGGAAGCAGGAGAATCGTATTCGGATCGCGTTCAATCGTTGCATCGGCGCGTCCCTGAACGATGTCCACCAACGGGTGACCGACGAATTCCACATCAAGTCCGGAACCTTCGTAAACCTCCGGTTCGAACGGGAAAATCACCATCAGCTTACGGCAGTACTTCGCCAGTTTCCGGATGTTTCCGCGACGCCACACCCATACTTGCGGACTGATATACCAGACCACCGGAATCCCCGCCTTCCACATGGCCTTTGCAAACCGGATATTGAATCCCGGATAATCAATCAGAATCACTTCCAGCGGACGGCGCTTTCCCGCTTCACGGATCAGGTACAGCATGATCCGGATGAACTTGAAGATATTCTCCAGCACTTCGACCAGGCCGATTACGCCCAGTTCACTGGAATCGACCAGCAGCTCCACGCCCGCTTTGCGCATCTCGACGCCGCCCATTCCGCAGACAACGACATCCGGCCTGCGACGTTTGAGCTCCGCGGCGATACGCGCCCCGTACAGATCACCGGAGGCTTCCCCCGCGATGATCCAGATTTCTTTCCGCCCGGGATTCATGGACGGTCACCGTTTCTTGCGTTTCTTTTTCGGCGGCGTATAATTGGAACCGCGTCCGAAACTCGGCATACGGGCTCCGGCGGCAAGCGCCCCCATATCCATCGAACCGAGCTTTCCGCCGCGGAACGCGTGTCCGAACAGTCCGACGTTCTTCATCATCTTGCGCATGTTGGTGAACTGCTTGATGAGCTGGCTGACCTGCTCCACTGTCGTGCCGCTTCCTTTCGCAATACGGCGGCGGCGGGACATGTCGATTATGTCCGGATTCTCCCGCTCCTTTTTGTTCATGGAACAGATGATCGCTTCCATGCGGTTGAACTGGCTGGAATCAAATCCGGGGATTCCGGCGATCTTTCCGCCGCCGGGAAGCATTTTCAGGATCGCTTCCACACCGCCCATCTTGGACATCTGACGGAGCTGGCTGAGGAAGTCGTTGAAGTCGAATTTATTCTTTTTAAGTTTTTCCTGAAGTTTTTCCGCTTCCTCTTTGTCGATCTCCTCTGCGGCTTTTTCGACCAGCGAAACGATATCGCCCATGCCGAGAATCCGGGACGCCATGCGGTCCGGATGAAAGACCTGCAAATCTTCCACTTTTTCGCCGACGCCGACGAATTTAATCGGGCATCCGGTGACTTTGCGGATCGAAAGAGCCGCTCCGCCGCGCGCATCGCCGTCCAGTTTCGTCAGCACCACGCCGGTAATGCCGAGCGCATCGTGAAAATGCTTTGCGACCGAAACCGCCTGCTGACCGAGCGCCGCATCCGCGACGAGCAGAATTTCCGCAGGGCGGACCGTCTCTTTGAGCCGGACAAGTTCCTGCACCATGGAGGTATCAATCTGCAGCCGTCCGGCGGTGTCGATGATCAGATAATCGCAATTACCGGCAACCGCCCGTTTGACGGCATTCTGCGAAATCGTGCAGACATCCATATTTCCGCGTTCGGCGTAAACCTCCACACCGACTTCCTGTCCGAGAATCTCCAGCTGGTCGATTGCGGCGGGACGGTACACGTCGCATGCGGCAAGCAGCACGCGCTTTCCATGCTTTTTCAGACTGGCGGCGAGTTTTGCGCTGGATGTGGTTTTACCGCCGCCATGCAGACCGACCATCATAATGACATTCGGGCGGATCGCGGGATCCCATGCGAGCGGAGCTTCCGCCTCTCCCATGAACTCGGCAAGTTTGTCATTCACGATCTTGATCGCCATCTGTCCGGGCGTCACGCTCTTGAGCACATCCTCTCCGAGACATTCCTTCGAGACTCCGGCAACGAATTCTTCCGCCACCTCACGGTTTACATCGGCCTCCAGGAGCGCGTTCAGCACCTCTTTCATCGGTTCCGCAATATTCGATTCCGAAAGGGACGCGACACCGCGCAGTTTCCGCAGCGCCTCCTGCAATCTGTCGGTCAGATTATTAAACATGATTTATTTTTTCTCCTGCCTTGTGTAAACGCGGCACCTGTGTTATATTATAGAAATAATGAAAACACGTCCGCAAACTGTCAACACAGTATTATGGCAGAAAACGGCGAAATTTCAACCATGGTTTCATAATTTTTCGTAAAAAAGAGAGGATTGCCATGCGAAGCGACATTATGAAGAAAGGATTGGAGCGTGCGCCGCACCGCGCTCTGATGACTGCAACCGGCATCAAACACTCCGATATCACCAAACCCTATATCGGCGTCTGCAACTCCTACACCAACATCGTCCCCGGTCACTGCCACCTGAAAAAAGTCGGCGAGATCATCTGTGACGCCATCCGGGAAGCCGGCGGCGTTCCTTACGAGTTCAACACGATCGCCGTCTGCGACGGTATCGCGATGGGACATTCCGGCATGAAATACTCTCTCGCCAGCCGCGAAATCATTGCCGACAGCGTCGAAACCATGGGTTCCGCTCATCCGTTCGACGCCATGATCTGCATTCCGAACTGCGACAAAGTGGTCCCCGGTATGCTCATGGGCGCCATGCGGCTCAATATCCCGACGATCTTTGCTTCCGGCGGGCCGATGCGCGCGGGCAAAACCCCGAATGCCTCTCATGACACCGACCTTAATTCCATCTTCGAGGGCGTTGCCGCCCGCGTCGTCAACACCATTGACGATGCACAGCTGGAATCCCTGGAATGTACCGCCTGCCCCGGCGCGGGCTCCTGTTCGGGAATGTTCACGGCAAACAGCATGAACTGTCTCTGTGAAGCGCTCGGCATCGCCCTGCCCGGCAACGGAACAATCGCCGCCGACGATCCCGCCCGTGTCGAACTCTGGCGGAAAGCGGCATTCCGTATCGTTGAACTGGCGAAAATGGAAAATCCGCCGCGCGCCAAGGATTTCGTCACCCCGAAATCCTTCCGCAATGCGCTGGTGCTTGACATGGCAATGGGCGGGTCCTCCAACACCGTCCTCCACACGCTGGCGGTCGCCAATGAAGCCGGACTCAAAGTCGACATCAAGGATCTGGACAATATTTCCAAATCCACCCCGAACATCTGCAAACTCGCTCCGTCGAAACCGGAATTTCATATTGTGGAAGACTGTCAGCGGGTCGGCGGAATCATGGCGATCCTGAAAGAGATCGCAAAAGTTCCCGGTCTCATCGACGGTTCCGCTCCCACGATCTCCGGCAAAACGCTTGCGGAACAGTACAGCGCCGCTCCCGATCCGGACGGCTCCGTCATCCGCACGGTCGACAATGCATACAGCAAAGTCGGCGGACTCGCGATTCTGTTCGGCAACCTCGCGGAAAACGGCTGCGTTGTAAAAGCGGCGGGCGTCGACCCGAAAATGCTGGTCCACAAAGGTCCGGCGGTCATCTTTGAAAGTCAGGAAGAGGCCTGCGAAGGCATCCTCGGCGGCAAAGTAAAGGAAGGCGACGTGGTCGTCATCCGCTATGAGGGACCGAAAGGCGGACCCGGAATGCAGGAAATGCTTGCGCCGACCTCATACATCATGGGCAGGGGGCTCGGCTCCAGCGTGGCTCTTGTCACCGACGGACGTTTTTCCGGAGCAACACACGGAGCCTGCATCGGCCATGTCAGCCCGGAAGCGGCGGCCGGCGGACTCATCGGACTTGTTGAACCGGGCGACATCATCGCCATCGACATCCCGAACCGCACGGTTACGCTCGAAGTCCCGGAAACCGTCCTAGCCGAACGCCGCAAGACCTGGAAACCGCGTGAACCGAAGATCAAAACCGGTTATCTCGCGAAATACGCCAGTCTTGCGACAAGCGCCGATACCGGCGGAGTCCTCCGCGTCGGCAAATAATGAAGAGCGATCCCGATCAGAGAATCGCGGAAACGCTCATTGAGCCGGAAGCCCATGGTCTCCGGCTCGATTTCTATTTGCAGCGGCGTTTCAGCTACCGTTCCCGGACAGAGTGGCAGAAAAGCATTGAAGATGGCGAAATCCTCCTGAACGGACGACGGACAAAATCCTCCCGCAAGCTGCAGACAGGGGAAAAGATCGCGTTCATTCCAAAACCTTACGAAGAACCCGCCGTTGACCGTTCCTTCGTTCTGCTGGAAGAAAACGAAAAGTACCTGATCGTGTCAAAACCGGGCAACCTGCCGTGTCATCCCGCCGGAGTCTTTTTCCGCAACACGTTATGGCATCTTCTGCGGGAACGCTACGGCGAAACGGTTCATATTGCAACCCGCCTCGACCGCGAAACCTCCGGCGTTGTACTTGTCGCCCGGACTCCGGAAACCGCAGCGGCATTCACCCGCGCATTGACGGAAACCAGCGTCCACAAACGGTACATCGCGATCGTTCACGGCAACTTTCCCACGGAACTGACGGCAAACGGCTGGCTTTCCCCGGATCCATCGACTGCAATCCGCAAAAAACGCCGTTTCACCTTTGAGCAGCTTCCGGAAAGCGAACGTTCGGAAACCTCATTCCGTCTGCTGAAACAATGCGGCGAACTGAGCGTTGTGGAAGCCATTCCGCGAACTGGACGCCTCCACCAGATCCGCGCCACGCTGTTTTCTCTCGGCTACCCGATGACAGGCGATAAGCTGTACGGCGTCGACGACTCCTTTTTCACCAAATTCATCGACGACCGTCTGACCGAGGACGACCGGAACCGTCTGCTGCTTCCCCGTCAGGCATTGCACGCATCCGAACTCCGCGTGCCGTTCCGCGGCGGAGAACTGCACGCCTCCGCTCCCCTGCCCGATGACATGGCGGCTCTCTGCGGGGATTTGAGCGGAGAATAGAAACCGTCCGGACGGGAATTTTTTCTTTCCGGGATTGCTATTCCCGCAAAAGCAGCGTATATTACCTGAATCCGGCAAGCAGGAAAGGGGTTGACATGCTGAAAACATTGATTCGTCCGGCAATGATCTTCATTCCGTTTCTTCTGGGAACTCTGTTCCCTCAAGCACATGTTCTGAACGATCCTCCGTTCAACATGGTGCGCTGGGCACTGGTTGTCATGGTGTTTCTGTCATGCCTGCAAATCCGGTTCAGCGAATTGAAGCCGCGACGGCAGCACTGGTATCTGCTGGGTGCCAATCTTCTGATGGGAATTGTTCCGTACTTTATTTTAAAGTATCTTTTCCCCGGCAGTCCGGTACTGGCGAACGCTGCGTTTTTCGTCGGCATCACCCCGACCGCCACGGCGGCACCGGTCGTTGTGGCATTTCTCAACGGCAGAATCGGATTCGCGCTGACGGGATTCACGATCACGAATGTATTCGTCTCGCTCTCTCTGCTGCTCCTTCTGCCGTTGGTGACCGGACAGTTCACCGCGGAGTTTATCGGTCAGGTCGCAGTGACTCTGCTTCAGGTGATCGCATTTCCGTTTACCGCGGCGGTGCTCATACGCAGTATCTGGCCTGGCATACGGACTCTGCCGAAAAAACTGAAAACCTTTTCCTTTCTGCTGTGGTCGTTCACCCTGTTCGTTCTGGCGGCGATCGCACGGGAATATTTTATCGAAAATCCGCAGGTATCGCGCTGGAACATCGCCGGAATCGCCCTGATCTCCCTGATAATCTGCATCTGCAATTTCTGGTTCGGCAAATACCTTGCGCCGAAGCGCTACCGCAGGGAATGCAGTCAGCTTCTCGGACAGAAGAACACCACGTTCACCATGTATCTGGCTGTACATTACGCCAGTGCTCTGGCGGCGATGGGACCGATCTTCTATATTGTCTGCCACAACACCTGGAACGCGTGGCAGATGTATCAGTACGACCGCCGCAAACTCCTGCGCAAAAAACGGATGGACACGGCAAAGAGCGTCAGACAATAAGACGGAAATGCGCGGAAAGCACATTCGTATCGAACGGCAATCCGTTGCGGTCCTGCTCCGGTTCTCCGATCATCGCCGGAGTAATCCCCAGGTAAGGCATTCCGCTCATCCCCACAATCCGGAACGTGCCGTCTTCCGAAACCGTAACCACGGCATGAACCGGAGCCCCATACAGCAGTTCATGATCGGATACCGGGCATTTTTTCATCAATTCATCCGGATAAGCATGATGGGACTTATTGACCCACACGGATGTAGTGGAATTCAAATCGAACCATGCAATCCCCTCCGTCAGCAGCAAACGGTTGCGGTGATGGTGTCCGTTGATCCAGAGAACAGGATGTTTTCCCTGCGCTTCCCGGAGCATGGCACGAATCTCCGGTCCGTTGATCAGCCCATAGGGAAGGATTGCGCTCTCATGAGAAAAAATCACGCACGGACCGGGAGCCGTCGCCACGGAATCCCGCAGAAATTCCATCTGCTCCGGCGGAAGAAGAAGTCCGGTCTGATGACATTTCTCCCAGGCGGATTCATCCCCGTAGTGCTGCAGCGTTCCATCCTCGGAACGGTGATAATTGGTATCCAGCGAAATCATGCGGATCCCGTTCCGGTCAAACCGGTAATAACTCCGGTCGTCAAGACGGTAAGCCTCCAAGACAACGGCAAGCCCGTCCGTCTGTTCAAAATCATGATTCCCGACCGTGTGGTATGCGGGAATATGAAACGAATTGTATCGGTTGATGATCGGTTTTGCAGTCATGACATTGTGACAGAAATCGCCGCAGTGCATGATGAAATCGACCTTTTCCCGTTCCGCCCGTTCCAAAACCCGTTCCAGCCGTTCCGCCGCCGAATTCCAGTTGCCGTCCCGGTAATGCAGATCAGCAAACACGCTGAATTTCACCTGTTGCATAAATTGTCAACCCTTTTTTCTGTTTTCAGTAAACAAATCAATATACACAGCCGGAAACGAAAAAGCAATCCCGGCGGAAACAGATTTCCGGAAAAGTACGGCAGACGATTCTCCATTATCTGACAACTGTTGAAATCCGGATTGACTTTTCCGGCTTTCCCATGTATAATACACGCCGGCCGGAAAGGAGAACACGAATGAAAAGCGAACCGATTATCACAACCGAACGTCTGACACTTCATGAAATGGAACAAAGCGACTTTCCGGCTCTCTGCACCATGCTGCAGGATCCGGAAGTCATGTACGCATGGGAACGCTGTTTCCCCGATGAAGAGGTCCGGGCGTGGATCGACCGCAACGGAAAACGCTATCAGGAGCACGGCTGCGGCTACTGGCTTGCGGTCAGCAGAGATTCCGGAGAAGTCGTCGGGCAGATCGGTCTTATTCCGGAAGAAATCGAAGGACACAGCCATTCCGGAGTCGGTTGGCTGCTCGCCCGGAAACACTGGCACAACGGTTATGCAGCCGAAGGTGCAAAAGCATGTCTTGACCACGCTTTTTCTGATCGGAAAACCGGACGGGTGATCGCGGATATCCGTCCCATGAACACGAACTCCATCCGGGTTGCGGAACGGATCGGGATGATCGCCGCCGGAGAATATGACAAACTGGTCGGCGGCGTCATCATGCCGCACCGTCTCTATTACGCCCGCACCCCGGAGGTTGAAGTGAACGACTACGATCCGGTCTGGCTGAAACGGTTCGAACAACTGCGCACGCATCTGTCTCCGGTTCTGGAAACATTCGGCGGCAGGTTGGAACATGTCGGCAGCACCTCCATCGCCGGACTGGCCGCCAAACCGGTCATTGATGCGGATTATCTTCTCCCCGATGCGGCGCTCTGGCCGCAAGTGAAAGCGGTGTTGGAACCTCTCGGCTTTTTCCACCGCGGAAACGGAGATCTTCCCGGACGGGAGATGTTCACGGAAAGTCTGCAGCTGGAATTCCGTCATAACTTTTACGTCTGTATGCCGGACTGCATCCATGCGTCCAATCATCTGCGGCTGCGCGATTTTCTGCGCGGCAATGCAGAAGCGGCCAGACAGTATGGAGCCCTGAAAAAACGGCTTGCCGCACAGTACCCCAATGACGTCGACCGGTATTGCGCCGGTAAATCCGATCTGATTTCCGCATTTCTGTCTCAAACGGGAATGAGCGCCGATGCCGTCGCCATGATCAACGGCATCAATAAGACTCTGCCGCAACGCCCCTGTCGGAACATTCCGGAAAAAGAATCATAATACCGTTTTCTCCTCAAACCGGAGCTTTCAAACAGCAACGTTGCAGATTTCTGTTTGTTGTGATATAGTATAGACGGAAAAGCAAGGACCAGCAACGATGAAAAAAGAAGCGGCACATATCCGGCGTGGACGGATCGGCGAGCGGATCGCACGGAATTTTCTGGAGCGGCGCGGCTTTGAACTGTTGGAACGGAATCTCAAACTGCACAGTGCGGAAATTGACCTGCTGATGCGGGATGGTGCGACATTCGTGCTTGTCGAAGTCAAATCCGCACACTACCGGGGAGAGGATTATCATCCGGGTCTCAACTATTCCGATGAACAGAAGATACGCCAGCGGCGCGCCGTCCACGAGCTGATACGGAAATATGGCGACGCCGATTTCCCTTTCCGTCACGATCTGGTCGAAGTTTTCTTCGGACGCCTCTTTCCGGTAAAAATCGAACATTATCCCGACTATTACCGTTATAAAAACTTGACAAATTGAAAAAATGCGCTAAATTATAGGCTTAGCACGAGAATTTCTGAACCTTGATCCGTTAAAGGATGCAAGTCCGCGCCGCGCAATGCGGAGGACATACCCGTAAGGTTGACTCCGGGCAAAAGCCGTTTTTGCTTTTTCCCCAGGAGGTTGCATGCTTCGTGATCCGGAATCGTTTTTCTCGTAAACGAATAAGGATTTCCATTCAACGGAGGCTATGCAGAGTCATTATGGAAGGTAATGCAAGAGACATCAGACTGTACAGCGGTACAGCAAACCCGGAGCTGGCAAAATCGATTGCAAAATGTCTGGGGATGGAACTGGGGCATGTGAAGATCGAAAGATTCCCCGATGGTGAGGTTTTCGTTCAGTACAAAGACAATCTCCGCAATGCGGATATGTTCATCATTCAGCCGACCTGCAATCCGACCAATGAGAATCTCATGGAACTGCTGATCATGCTGGATGCCGCCCGCCGGGCTTCCGCCGCCCGTATCACCGCTGTGATTCCCTATTACGGCTATGCCCGGCAGGACCGCAAGGACCGTCCCCGTGTCCCCATCACCTCCAAGCTGGTTGCCAATCTGCTGGTCAGCGCCGGAGCGAACCGTGTTCTCGCAATGGACCTCCATGCGCAGCAGATTCAGGGTTTCTTCGATATTCCGGTGGATCATCTCTATGCTTCCCCCGTTTTCATCCAGTACCTGCGGGATGTGATCAAAGTCGATGAAGAATCCGTGATCGTCTCTCCCGATTCCGGCAGCGTCAAAATGGCGCACAGTTTTGCGGACCGCCTCAACTGCGGATTCGCCGTGATCGCCAAACGCCGCGTCAACGCCACGACAGTGGAATCCGCACACCTCGTCGGAGATGTCGACGGACGGTCCTGCGTGATTGTCGACGACCTGACTTCCACGGCGGGAACACTCTGCGCCGCGGCTGATCTGCTCAAACGCAAAGGCGCCGCCAAAGTCTACGCCGTCGTTTCCCACAGTCTCCTGACGGATAAAGCGAGAACAAACCTGCTGAACAGCCCGATCGAACAGCTGATCACCACCAACTCCGTGCCGAACTCCTGCCACATCGAAGGCAAGCTGAAAGTTCTGTGCGTGGCTCCGCTGCTGGCGGAAGCGATCCGCCGCATTCACAACGGCGAATCGGTCTCGACCCTGTTCCGCGATCCGGAACAATAATTTGAAACTTGCTTATTCAAGCATTTTTATAAACGAAAGGAACAAGAATGGCAAACAAAGTAAAGCATGTGCTCAATGTGAGCGACCGTGCCGTCAAAGGCAGCGCGGAAGCACGCAGAGTCAGAGCTCAGGGATTGATCCCGGCTGTTGTATACAGCAAGGGTGCCGCCGGCAGAGCGATCTCCGTCAAGGCCCCGGAATGGGAAGCTCTTTCCCAGCACGAATTCAACATCGTCACCCTCCAGTTTGAAGGCGGCGAAGAAGTCCGCGCTCTCCTGAAAGAGACGCAGAGAAACTTCATCAAGGGAACCACCAGCCACATCGACTTTCTCGAAATCCGCAAGGATGTCGCGATCGAAGCCGAACTGCCGATCCATCCCGGATTCGAACAGCCGGTCGGCTGCTCCAGAGGCGGACTCCTTGAACAGGTTCTCCACACCCTCAAAGTGGAAGCTCTGCCCGATGCCCTCCCGGAACTGATCGAAGTCAATGTCGCCGCAATGAACGTCGGTGATGTGATCCACGTTTCCGACCTCGTTCTCCCGGAAGGCGTCAAAGCCAAATCCCACGGCGAACTGGTTGTCTTTGAAGTCGTCGACTCCGCAGCGATGGCGGAAGATGTCCCGGCAGCCGAACCCGCTGAAAACGCCGCGGAACCGGAGATCGTCGGAGCGAAGGAAAAGGCTGAAAAAGCCGCGGAACGCGAAGAGGCCAAGAAGAAATAAATCCGGTCCGGTCTATGTCGCGTATGGAGGAAACAGAATGCCGGCTGATCGTCGGCATCGGAAATCCGGGAACGGAATATGCCGGAACGAAGCACAATGCGGGTTTCGAAGTGATCGACCGTTTCCTGCGGAAATATCCGACAATGTTTTCTCCGCGGCGTGCGCGTAATGCGAACGCCTGGGAAGGACGCTTCGGCGGCAGAAATGTCATTCTGATGAAGCCCCTGACCTATGTGAACCTGAGCGGCGACGCGGTTCTCCCTCTGATGAAAAGCGAGAACCTCGTTCCGGCGGAGATCCTGATCGTCTATGATGATATTGATCTCACAGTCGGACGGCTCAGGATCCGGAAAAACGGCGGCAGTGCGGGACATAACGGAATGAAATCCATTATTGAAGCACTGAAGTCGGAAGCCTTTCCCCGTCTCCGGGTCGGGATCGGCGATGAACATTCGAAGCGCAGAGCGGATTACGTTCTGACTTCATTCGAGGGCGCGGAGAAAGAGAGTTTTGAAAAAGCTCTCGACAAAGCCGTCGAAGCCGTTGAATTGCTGCTGAGACGCGGCATTTCGATGGCGATGAATCAATACAATTCCACGGATTGCAGCCTTTCCGCGGAAGAGAAAACGAACTGAATTTTGAAAATGACTAAAACACACCAACAGGAGGTGGAGTCTTGAAAAAGTATGAGGCAATTTTCATCCTCGACATCCGCAAAGTCGATGATGAAGGAAAAGGATTCTCCGAAGAATTCGGCAAGAATCTTGAGAGCTGGGGCGGCAAACTTGTGGAAGCCAATCCGATGGGTCGCAAGCAGTTTGCCCGCGAAATCAACAAGCGCAAAGCCGGTATCTACTGGGATTATGTGTTCGAACTCGATCCGCTGAAAGTGGCGCAGATCCGCACCCAGTACAAACTCGACGAGCGTCTGATCCGACTCATGATCGTAAACTTCGAGCGTCCCGAAGGCGTGCCGGCAATCTCCGGCGCCACACTGGCGGACTGATCCAAACCATTCACTCAGAGGAGAATCGAATATGGCATCTTTCAACAAGGTCCTTCTTATGGGCAATCTGACCCGTAAGCCTGAACTGCGGTATACTCCGTCCGGAATGGCGGTGTGCGAATTCACGATCGCAGTCAACAGACGATTCGCTCAGGGTAATGAAACAAAAGAAGATACCTGCTTTGTGGATATTACCGTGTGGGACCGCCAGGCGGATAACTGCAGCAAGTATCTCGATAAAGGCTCCTCTGTCTTCATCGAAGGTCGTCTTCAACTTGACCGCTGGATCGACAAGAACGATCAGAAACAGCGTTCCAGACTCCGCGTCGTCGCCGAAAACGTCCAGTTCATCGGCGCACGCCGCGAGGGCGGAGCTCCGGGCGATTACGGCGACGGACAATCCTATGCCCGTCGTCAGCCGGATGATCAGCAGTATGCTCCGGATGCAATGCCGCAGCAGTACGGCCGTCCGCGTCAGCAGTACGGGCAGCAGGGCGGGATTCCTCCGCAGATGCCTGCCGCGCCGTCCTATGAACAGCAGCAGCCCTACTCCCGCTCGGTTCCGCCGCCGGATATGAACGATGGAACGAATAACGTTCAGGGAATTGAAGACGATATCCCCTTTTGATCAACACAAGTGAAAATACCATAAAACAGGAGTTTTATAAATGGCAATGGTCCAGAACAAAAAACGTCGCATGAAAAGACGTATCGCAAAGCCGAAAATTTGCAGACTTTGCGAAAACAAAATCGCATACATCGATTTCAAGGATGCCGAACTTCTCAAGAAGTTCCAGACGGAAAAAGGCCGTATTCTTCCGCGCCGCATTACAGGTACCTGCCTGAAGCATCAGAAGATGCTCGCAGTCGCCGTCAAGAGAGCAAGAATCGTCAGCCTCGTTCTCTAGTTTTAACCTCTTAAACAATAAGGAAGACTAATTATGGCCTCCATGAAATTGATCCTTCTTCAGGACGTCGAAGACCTCGGTCTCGCCGGTGAGGAAGTCCATGTTGCTCCCGGATATGCAAGAAATTTTCTCCTTCCGAGAAAGCTTGCTTCCGTCGCTACCACGGCGGCACTCAGACAGCTTGCCGCGCACAAGGAAAAAATTGAAGAACAGCGCAAAGCCGAGCTTGAAGCAGCTCAGGCCATCGCCGCCAAACTGCAGGCTCTTGCCGTTGAACTTCACCTTCAGGCTTCCGACGACGGACACCTCTTCGGTTCCGTTACCGACCGCATGATCGCGGACGCGATCGCCGCTCTCGGCGTGACCGTTTCCCATCAGAGAATCCATCTGGATTCCCAGATCCGCTCCTGCGGCGAATACGTCGTTGCCGTCAAACTGCACCAGAAGGTTATCGTTGACGTCAAAGTCAACGTGGTCCGTGCGTAATGCCCGACCCCGTGCAACAGAACGCAGCCGGAACACTTGCTCCGGCTGCGGCAGATTACCGTCCGCGAACGCTGAAAATTGCGTCCGCGGATGCTCTGCCTTTTGATCTTGAAGCGGAAAAATCCGTTCTCTCCGCCGTTTTTCTTGATCCAACCAATTTCACAACCGTCTCCTCCATCCTCGGCAGCGTTGCCTCCGCCGACAATAAAAAGAAAAAATCCGTCCGGGAAAACACGCCTGCCATCGGCAATCCTTTCTTCCGCCGTGTCGCTTCGACCATGTTTCATGAGCCCATGCACGCCGCCATTTACGAGGCGATGCTGAACCTTTCCGAAGGAAAACTGGCAATCGACGTGCTTTCGGTCAGCGACTGGCTCACCCGTGCCGGGCGGCTGGAGATGATCGGCGGTCTCGAAGCTCTGCTGGAGCTTCAAACCTATATCGTCAGCGCAGCGCATCTTGAATCGTGGTGCCATCTGCTCCGCGACTACGCCATGCTGCGCGAAATGATGAGAACCTGCTCCATGTCTCTCGACCTTTGCAAGCAGGGACATGAAAACATCAAGGAACTTCTTGATTCCGTCGAATCCGAAATCTTTCAGGTCAGAAACAAATTCGTGCAGTCCGAGATTGTCGAACTGCGTTCTCTGCTGAAAGAGGTGTTCGACGACCTGCAGAAGATCGCTCAGCATCAGACCACTCCCGGCATCCCCACGGAATTTCCCGACCTGGACCGTCTGATCGGCGGTGGTCTGAAACCCGGTGAAATGTTTGTACTCGCCGCCCGTCCCTCCATTGGAAAAACCGCTTTAGCTCTGAATATCATCCGCAATATCATCAACCGTGAAACGGATGGTCCGAAAAGCCGGAAAAAAGTGGCGTTCTTCTCTCTGGAAATGACGGATAAGCAGATCATTCAGCGTCTCCTCTGCACCGAAGCGAAAGTGCCGCTTTCCGCCATTTACGAAGGTTCGCTTCAGACAGCCGATACCCTGCGTCTCGGCGCCGCGGTGGACAGTCTCCGCAAAGCGAATCTGTTCATCGACTCCACCAGTGCGATTTCCGTTTTCGAACTGCGGGCGAAAGCACGCAAAATGAAAGAACTGAACGGTATTGACCTCATCGTCATCGACTACCTCCAGCTGATGCGGGCGGGCGACCGTTCCGCCGAGAGCCGTCAGGTGGAAGTCGCCGCGATCTCCGGCGGCCTGAAAGCCATTGCAAAGGAACTGAATATCCCCGTTCTGGTCCTTGCACAGTTGAGCCGTGAATCGGAAAAAGCGACCAATCCGAAAGAAAACCCCCTTCCGAAACTGAGCCATCTGCGTGAGTCGGGTGCGATTGAGCAGGACGCCGACGTGGTCGTCTTCCTGCACCGCAACCGGGATGAATCCAAGGAAAACAATGCGGAAGATCAGAGAGACGGCATCAAATCCATGCTGATCGTGGAAAAGAACCGTAACGGCAGAACCGGTATTGTCAACATGCGCTTCATCCCGCAGCTCATGGAATTCCGTTGCATCGAACATAAATACGATAAGGAAGATATTCCAGTCAAGAAAGAGTAAAATAACAGGAGCCTCCCCCCGAAATGAAAAAAGACAGCCTGATCGTTTTTTGCGCCTGTTTTTTCTGCTGCTCCGCGGCGTTTGCACAGGAATTGAAATCCGTTACTTTTGAACAGCCCGACAACAGCCGGTTTGCCGACGACGTATTCCGTATGAACGTTCAAAGCAGAAAAGGAGCCGTATACGACGAACGCGTCGTAAATGACGACATCAAGCGTCTTCATTCCACCGGCTTCTTCTCCGACGTTGTCGCTGAAACGAAAAAGAACCCGGACGGCACCATCGACCTCATCTTCCGCATTGCCCCGAAAGCCGTCATCAAAGAGGTGAAGATCATCGGCAACGAAAAATATGATGCGGACAAACTGCGTGAACAGATCACGGTCACAGCCGGAGGAATGCTGAACGACAAACGTCTGATCGACTCAGCCAACGCTTTGCGTAAATTCTATGCGGACCGCGGCCACAACGATGCCAAAGTCGATCCCCGCTTCATTACGGAAAAAGACGGTACCGTGACCGTGGAGTTCCGGATCAAAGAAAACCTGAAACAGAAAATCGAACGGGTCGTGTTCACCGGAGCTACCGTTTTTCCGGAATCCGAATTGAAAAGCAGTATTATGAACCAGCACTCATGGCTGCACTGGATCCCGTTCCTTGACCTCGGTCTGCTCAACAAAAGGGAACTCGAAAACGATGCGGTCCGCCTCCGCGAACTCTACTGGACGAAAGGGTATCTTGATTTCAACATCAAGGAAACCCGTCTGCACGTCAACGAACAGAAACCGGATTTTGTAACCGTGGAATTTATCGTCGACGAAGGCGAACCCTATAACATCGGCAACGTCTCCATCACCGGTAATCAGCGTTTGAAAACCGAGGAACTGACGCCGCTTCTGACGCTGAAAAAAGGCGATGTCTTCAGCAGCACGGCCGAGCGCGCCACCGTTCAGGCGATCGACGACCGTTATTCGCCGATGGGATATGCGGATCTGCTCTGCCGCGTCAACCGCATTCCCGATTATCTGAACCATACGGTTGATCTTGTCGTGGACATTAACGAAGGCAAACCGTATAAGGTCCGCGAAATTTTCATCTCCGGCAACAAATGGACCAAAGACCATGTGATCCGGCGCGAACTGGCGATCCAGCCGGATGATCCGGTGGACAAACATCTGATCGACGCATCCCGCTCCCGCCTGCTGGGAATGGGCTACTTCAATAAAGTCGATGCCGTTTCGATCAGTTCCCCGGAAGCGGATAAAAAAGATATTGACATCAAAGTCGAAGAAAAGAATTATCTGAACGCCAAAATCGGAGCCGGCTGGTCGGATACCGACAGCCTTGCCGGTATGCTTGAACTGACGCATTCGAACCTCGACATTCTGGATCCGCGCAACTACTTCATGGGTGGCGGACAACGGGCGCGGCTGCTGGCGATGTACGGTATCGAACGTTATAATTTCGAAGCGGATTTCACGGAACCGTGGCTGTTCGGGATTCAGCTCCGCTGGGATGTGTCCGGTTATTTCCGCAATGTGGAATATAAAGACTGGGAAGAACAGCGAATCGGTGTGACGACCTCGCTGACCAAACGCATTTTTGACGACTTCACCACGATCAGCGGCGGTTATACATTCGAACACGTCCGTGTGCACCACATGTCCAAACACATGTCGGAAATCTTCCAGAAAGAAAAAGGCGGAAGCTATGTTGGACGCATTCACCTGACACTCGACCGCGACACCCGTGACAACGCCATGGATCCGACTTCCGGCTATATGGTCAACCTGCTGGCCTCGGTTTCCACGGAACTTCTCGGCGGCTCCGAAAACTACTACCGGTTGGAACTGAAAGGAATCAACTACTATTCGTTCTTCGACAAGATGTTTGTCTGGTCACTCGGAGCGAAAATCGGCATGATCGGTTCCATCGGAGGCTGGAAGAAAGATCCGCCGATCTACGAACGTTACTTCCTCGGAAGCGGCGACACGGTCCGCGGCTTCCCCTATCGCTCGATCGGTCCGGTGGATAAGAACAAGGATAATTACGGAGGCGATTTCATGTACCTCCTCACGACGGAAATCACGCACCCGATCTGGAACTTCATCCGCGGTGCGGTATTTGTCGATGTCGGCGATGCGACCCACTCCCGGTTTGGACCGTTCAACAGCCCCAACATCGGTATCGGTTACGGGCTGCGGATCAAACTCCCGGTGGTCAACGCCCCGATCAAACTGGACCTTGCCTATCCGGTGCTGAACAACCAGAAAGGCGTTTCCAACAGCCTCCGGTTCCACTTCAACATGGGCTTCTCCATGTTCTGATCCAGGGATGAAAACCCCGGCCTTATGCCGGGGCTTTTCATTACCTTCTATTCATCCTGCGGAAACAGAAATTTCTGCAGCTCTTCAACCGGAACATCCCGGAGCCGGCAAGCATTCCGGACAGCCCACGCCGCGGCGGCACCCGCTCCGGCTCCAGTCGCCATGGCGATCCCCATGACCCGGCAACTGGCAAGCGCTTCATGGGAAGCACTGATATTCCGTCCTGCCAGCAACAGCCCTTCCGGTCTGTCCGGAAGCAGCGCTCCATATGGAATATCATAAGGCTGAACCCGTTCCGCTGTTCCGGTCTCATGAAGTTCCCGACCAGCAGCCTGTCCGCATCCGGTTGGATTATGAATGTCGATTCCGAACAACGCCCTGCGGACAATCGCGTCTTTCCGACGCGTTCCGGCAAGGCAGTCCGCTTTTTCCAGCCGCTTCAAACCATGAAAACGCCGGGTCTCCCGGACTCCGACCACTGCCGGCATGGAAGTTATCCGGGAATTTCCGTATCCCGGCAGATTGCGTTTCAGGAAATCAAGGACCCGAAACGCCTGTTTCCGTCCCTCAATCTCGGCAAGCGTCAAATCCTCCGACAAAGTTCCGTTCCGATAATTGATCTGAGTCGCATTGACACCATTTTCATCCGGAGAAAGATTCCGGTACAAACGGATCACTCCGACCGTCTCCGGCAATTCCCCACTCCTCTGTCCTTCCATCACAATCTCCTCCCAGCTCCGGTCTCCGATACGGAGCAACCGGGCACTTTCTTCCGAACCGCTTTCAATCCGCCGGGCAGGATCAACTCCTCCGATATTGAACATAATACTCAACGGCTGAACATTTCCATCTTCCGTCCGGCCGTAATCAAACGGAACCCCGGCAGCAAACGCCACAGTGCCGTCTCCCGTGGCATCAACGACAAAAGGCGCGGAAAAAACGCGGACACCTTCCCGGCAGAGAGCTGAAACACCCTTAATCCGCCCATCACCGACCCGCGCCTCAAGCACAGTCGTATGAAGCAGAATCGTCACCCGCAATCCAGCCAGCAGATCAAAAAGACGGAGATCCCATTGCATAAAATCAATGGTACGCCCTCCGGTCTGCTCCAGAATCCAGTCCGCAACACGGCACTGCGCCCTTCCCATAACAGGCCCGACAAGTGCATGAATCCCCATACCGCCAAGCCGTCCGTAACGTTCCAGAAGCAAGACTTTCGCTCCGCATTCCGCCGCCGCACAGGCGGCTCCGATCCCTGCGGGACCACCGCCGCAGACAATGACATCATAATCCATAACAGAACTCCTTTCGTTGAAAGATCTGTGCAATTACCATACCGGCAACTCACAGATTTGTAAATGCAAAAAATTGTGATATATTTATATAAAATTGTTTTTCATCATAATTCTATGAATTTTTTTCGTACAATAGACCCGGAAAATCCGGGATCATGGATTGCTGCGACACTGGCAAGCATTGAAGCCCGTTACGGCATCTGGCTGACAATTCATGACTGCCATGGTCTGCTGTTTTACCGGAACGGTTCTCCGTATCTTCCGGATCGCGGCATACACCGGAATCCGTTCTGCATGACCGGGCGTTTTCTGGAAAACGGCTGGAACCGGCGCTGTCATGAAGAATGCGCGTGGAATGCGGAAACAACTGCACAGCGTGCAATGCGTCCCTTTCTCCATCACTGTTGGAAAGGCGTAACGGAACTCGTGGTTCCCATTGACCGCGACGGCTCTCTTCTCCTTCTTCTCTATGCAGGAACATTCCGTCCGCCTGACGGCAATGCTCCCGATTGTCTCACAGAAGAGCTGAAAGCGATGTATGCTGCACTTCCGCCGGAAAATGAAGAACTCTTTGCGGAACTGTCGTCCGTTCTGCAAATATTCGGCCAGGGCATACGCCACTATCTGGACCGGAAACCAAGCTGCGGAGACATTCATTCAGACCGCCGCCGGAAGATCTGCCGATATATAGAAGATCACGCACACGAACCTGTCAGGCTGGCGGATCTCGCCCGTTCACTTCATCTTTCCCCCGTTCACTGCTGTCATCAGGTCCGCTACCATTTCGGGGTGTCCTTCCAGCAGCTACTGCTGAAAGAACGGATGATCCGTGCATGCAATCTGCTGGAAACGACTCCGCTTCCACAGAAAACCATTGCTGCAATGGTCGGCTGCCGGAATGAATTTTATTTCAACCGTCTGTTCAGCAGAGAGCTTGGAATTTCTCCCGGAGAATACAGAAAGCAGAAAATTAAAGAGCGAACTTCTCAAAACGTTGCATCAATCCCTTTTTCGGACAGCAGGGCATAGAGTTTCGGAAGAAGCACATTCTCCGGCTGAAGTTTATAGAGCTTGCGCATGGTCCGCTCGGCATTCGGGTAATCCTCCCGGAGATAATAGACCTGAAACAGCACAATATAGACACCGTAAAGATACGGCGCAAGTTTTTCCGCACGGAGCGAAAACAACAGCGCATCATCATACCTTTTCTCGTGGCAGAGATAAAGAGCCAGCCGGGTGTAGCCGATCGCCACGGTAATCCGGTTGAGTCCGGAAATATCAAAATCTTTCAGCATCTGCAGAATGCGGTCGGCCTTTTCATGTTTTCCGTTCTGACGCGCAAACCGGTAATAAAGAACCAGTGCGGCGGGACGGCGTCCGGACTCGTCATTCAGCAGAAGATAACGCTGAACGATATTCTCTTTCTGCTCCTGCTGGTCAAGCATATCCAGTTCCAGAATGAGATTCGGCAGCAGGAATTGCGTCCCGCCGGAAGACCGGTATACCTGAAGCCATTCAACATGGTCCGCCAGTTGGGAATAAAACTCGCTGAATTCCGGATCCCGCGCCAGTCCCAGCGAATTTTCTTTCAGACGTTCCAGTTCCTGAAACGTCTCGATCAAATTCCAGTTGCTGATGGAATGTTTGAGGTTCCGCAGCTGTTCTTTCCCGTTTTCAAGCGGAACCCGCTGTAAATGCTTTTTCAGAGCCGGTGTGAAATGCAGAATCAGCATCAGGATCAGAAGAGAACCGAGCACCGGCGGCAAATACGCATAGACGGAATGAAGCACTTTCTTCCATGCGGGAAGTTTCCGGAGCGCACAGATGTCTTTCCGGATTTCCGCGACGCAGCGGTAACGGAATTCGGGAGATTCTTCACAGCATTTCAGGGCAATCCGGTTCAAATCGGCAACCGCCTTGATCTTCAGGTCAATAGGAATCTCCGGAAACTCTGTTGCGTCCATTCTGGAATACAGACAATAAATAATCTTTCCAATGGCATAGATATCCGATTCAATGCCATTCGGTTCAGGCCATGGCGGCAGAAAGCCGTTGGTCCCGCCGTGCGCGGGTTCCGGGATCGGCGCGGAAAGACCCGGATCGCCGATTTTCAGCCGATGATGCAGAAACAGAATATTTTCCGGCTTCAAATCGTGATGCGCCAGACGGTTGGAATGGAGCTGTTCCACACCGTCCAGAATGGATTCAATATAATCCAGCATCTCGCTTTTGGAATAATTCTTGTTTTGAATACGCCATGCAAGCGTGTCCGGCTGATATTTAGACTGAATATCCCCCGCATCATCGGCAAGTTCCGTCACATAATACAAATACTCTTCCGTTTTGCCGATATACAGAATGTCAAGCAGATTTTCGTGACGGTTTGCAACATTCCGGTACAGGGAGATCGCTTTTGCCTCCGCTTCGACCCGCCCATGAGTCCGGGGCGTAATCCGGTCAAGAATACGGATCGCACGGCGGATGCCGTCATAATCAATCGCGAGCCAGACCGTACTGCTTCCGCCCTGACCGCACTGTTCAACGATATTAAAATCCGGGATCTGCGGTTTCCGGTTCATACGCAGCCCCTCCGGTTCCGGAGAAAAGCTGCACGCCTCCCGCGGTTTGCGGTGCTGAAAAACGGCATGTGATTCATCGGAACTCCCGGGTTTGGAACAACAGATTCAAACTCTGACCTGCAGAATATAACACGATTCGTAAAAGTTGTCAAACTTTACAGCCGAGATTTTCCCATCATTTGCAAAAAATGACTTGACAGCATCCGGTTTCCATGATATAAATACTGAACCCAACGATTTTATCAGAAACGGAGTGCTGTATTATGATTCGTAAAAATATTCTGGTCACAGGCGGAGGCGGTTTCCTCGGCTCACATCTCTGCGAACGGCTCCTGAACGACGGCCATAATGTCATTTGCGCGGACAACTTTTTCACCGGCTGCAAACGGAATATCGAACCTCTGCTGGATAATCACCGTTTCGAAGTCCTGCGGCATGACGTAACCTTCCCGCTCTATGTGGAAGTCGATGAAATCTACAATCTTGCATGCCCCGCTTCTCCGATCCATTATCAGCGCGATCCCGTCCAGACGGTCAAAACCTGCGTGCACGGGGCGATCAACATGCTCGGCCTCGCGAAACGGATCGGCGCCAAAATTCTTCAGGCCTCGACCTCGGAAGTATACGGCGACCCGCAGATCCACCCGCAGATCGAAGAGTACTGGGGCAACGTGAACCCCATCGGCGAACGCGCCTGTTACGACGAGGGAAAACGTGCCGCAGAAACACTCTTCATGTCCTATTACCGTCAATGCCGTCTCCGCATCAAGATCGTCCGCATCTTCAATACCTACGGCCCCAACATGCACCCGAACGACGGGCGGGTCGTCAGCAATTTCATCCTTCAGGCACTGCGCAACGAACCGATCACCATTTATGGAGACGGCACCCAGACCCGCAGTTTCTGCTACTGCAAGGATCTTATCGACGCCATGGTCCGTATGATGAACACCAACGATACCGTAACCGGTCCGGTTAATATCGGAAATCCGGGCGAATTCACCATGCTTCAGCTGGCGGAACTGGTTAAAAAACTGACCGGTTCCCGCTCGGAAATCGTATTCAAACCTCTGCCCTCCGATGATCCGCGCCAGCGCCGCCCCGATATTTCAAAGGCAAAGGATTTACTGGATTGGACGCCAAGCACTCCGCTGGAAGAAGGATTGAAACTGACGATCTCCTATTTCGATACGCTTCTCCGTTCCGGGGAGGCGTGAGAAAAACAAGAAAGATTGCCAATTTGCAATCTTCATGCAACATTCAGGTAATTTTCTGATATTACATTATATAAAACAAAGCGGTAATTTTTGCGGATTTACTGCTTTTTACGGGCAGCCGACGCTCTGTTTCTTTCATCTCTCCTTGGGGAAACAGAGCGCGGCAATTTTTTTTGTCTCCGTTTCCTGTTTTTCTACGGGAAACAAGTTGCATTTCTCCGCACGGGGAATTATATTGCCGCATGAAAAGAACCGGAAAAATCATTTTTGTTGCGGATGCGCATATTATGAACACCCCCGCTTCCTCGGACGGGTTTTTCGACATGCTCGGACGGATCGGGGAATCGGACTGTGACGTTGTCTTTCTCGGAGACATCTTTGAACTCTGGATCGCCTTTGACGCCTACGAAGAATCTGTCCATAAACGTTTTCTCGACTGGTGCCGCAGAGAAAAAGAAAAACGGATGATCGGTTTTCTCGAAGGCAATCACGAATTCTATGTTTCAAACCGTCATGCGGACGCGTTTTCCTGGAGTTCGGAAAAAGACTACTGTCTCCCCGGCGGTAAAATCTGCGTGACTCACGGCGACCGTCTCAACAAAGATGATGTGCTGTATCTGGTCTTCCGCAGTTTCATGCGCAATCCCGTAACCCGTTCGCTGGTTCGCCTGTCCGGTCCCCTGGTCGGGAGACCGCTCTCACGCAGAATCCTGCTGGGACTCAAAAACAAAAATATGAAACATAAAAAACATTTCCCCGAAAAATATTTTCAGCGTCTCGCCGATTCCATGCAGAGAAAAAACCGGACACTCTGTGTAATGGGACATTTCCATCAGTCGGCGTCGATCCGCGGCATTCATGTACTGCCCGCATGGGAATCTGAAAACGGTGAGATCGGGGTATACGACTGCGCCGCGGAACAGTATTACCGGATTCCGTGGCGGAACTTCTTTCCGGAGAAAGGACAATAACAGACATGGAACAGTTACCGGACTCTCTTCACTTCGTCGGCGTCGGCGGAATCGGCATGAGTGCTCTCGCCCAGATGGCGTCATGCCTCGGCTGCAGCACATCCGGAAGCGACCGGGCGCTGAACTCGCCGGAAAACCGCCGGATCATTGATTCGCTCCGGATGAAAGGCGTCGCGCTTTATCCGCAGGACGGTTCCCGGTTCAACAGCACACCGCCGCCGGAAGCCCTCGTTTATTCGACCGCAATCGAAAATGACAATCCGGATTTCGTCAACGCTCCGCCGGGAACGGCGCGTCTGCACCGTTCCGAAGCGATGCGCCTGCTCGTGCAGAAATGTTCCTCCCCGGTATTCGCAGTAACCGGCAGCTGCGGCAAAACCACCGTTTCCGCCTGGCTGGCGGAAACCCTCGACCGCGTCGGAGCATCTCCGGCTCTGATCTCCGGCGGACTCGCCAAGCATTTCATCCGCGACGGCTTTGCCGGCAATTATGCCCCGGGAAGCGGGAAACTGTGTGTTCTGGAGGCTGACGAAAGCGATAAATCCCTGCTGAACTATTCCGCGGATCACGCCATGATCCTCAACATCGGCACCGATCATTATTCCAAAGAGGAACTTGCAGACGTGTTCCGCCGCTTTCTGCTTCAGACCCGCGTATCCGCCGTTCTCGAAGACCGGGTTCTGGAAGCGGTCGGCGCCGACTGCATCCGGCATCTGAACACGGCGTTGTTCAGCACCGATCCCGATGCTCCTGCGGAGCTGCACGGACTCCGGGTCTTCCGGGTCACCGGCTACCGCTCGGAAAACGGAATCGTTCAGGCGGAAATTGAGGGACAGACCGTTCGTCTGCCGGTTCCCGGACTGCACAACGCGGCAAACGCGGCAGCGGTCTGCGCGGGTCTTTCCCTGCTCGGATTTGATCCGGCGAACACTCTTTCCGCCATCGAACAGTTCTCCGGCGTCTGGCGGCGGTTCGACTTCGCCGGCAAAACCTCCGCCGGAACCGCCATTTATGACGACTACGCTCATAATGTGGAGAAGATCTGCTCGTGCATTGAAGCGACGCATGAAGTCTGCCCCGGACGCGCAGTGTTTCTGTTCCAGCCGCACGGCTACGGGCCGTTCGGCTTCATGCGGCAGGAACTGTTTCCGGCTCTTGAAAAAACGCTGCGGCAGAATGACATTTTTGCGTTTCTCCCTGTTTATTACGCGGGCGGAACGACCTCATTCCAGCCGAAAGCGGAAGAAGTCGCCGCAGAATACGCCGCCGCCCATCCGGGCGGACGGTACCGCTGTTTTTCCGGACGCGCGGAAGCGGCGGAATTTCTGCGCTCGCCCGGTGCGGCGGAAGCAGCCGTCGTAATGGGCGCCCGTGACAATTCACTCTCCGACTGGGCAAAAGAACTTGCCGAAACCATCTGACCGAAAGGAGTCTTTCATGAAAATTCATCTTCCCCTTCTGCTCGCGGCGCTCACGCTCCATGCCGCTGACGAAAGCCTCATCCGCACGCTTGACAATCAGGATCTGAAAGTGACCGCCCTCACCGCTCTGCCGGACGGATCGTTGGAATACTCGCTGCCGGACAGCAAAATCCGCACCCGGATTCCGCAGGGACGCTACCTTTACGCATGGATCCCGAAACCCGCCGAAGTGGAACAGGCGGATCATTATCTCCGTAACGGCTCCCTCGCTCAGGCGGCGGCAGCCTACAAGCTCGCCTACGACAAGTACAAGCTCCTCGGCTGGGACCTCTACTGCATCGCCAAAGAATCGGAAGCGCTTGCCGGACTCGGCGAAAAAACAGAAGCCGTCCGCAAACTCGACCAGTTGAAAAATTACAAACTTCTGAATATGCGGCTGGTTCCCCATCTGAACGAGATCAAACGCCTGAATGCGCGGCTCTGCATTGAACTTGGAAAATACGACGACGCCAAACCGCTTCTGGATGAAATGGCAGCGGGAAATGACGATTCCAACGCCGCATTCGCCTTTCTTCAGAAAGGCAACATTCTCCGCCGGAAAGGCAATCTCAAGGAGGCATCACTGATGTACCTGCAGGCGACTTTGCTGTTTCCGGACTCCGGGGAACGCCCGGAAGCGCTGTACCGTCTTCAGGCGGCATTGACGGAACTCAAGGACCCGAACGCCGTCCGGTTCGCAAATATGCTCCGGAAAGAATACCCGGACAACCCGTATACAAAACGTCTCGCCACGCACAAGGGAAATAAAAAATGAGCATTGAAATAGACTCCCGGACTCCGCGTTTTCTCCTGACCGGAGGAAATATGAGCTATGCGTTTGAGATCAGCGGCGGTGTTCCCGTTCATCTTTACTGGGGGCCCGCGATCGACCGGATCGACGATCTGCCGTCCGCGGACGACCGCCGTCAGCGCCGTCACGCCCAGCCGGACCGCATCTGCAACGATTATCAGGAATATCCCGCTTTTTTCGGAGAATTCTACGGGGATTGCGCACTCAAAGCCGATCTGCCCGGCGGAGGGCGCGGCACAAAACTGATCTACGATTCCTGTTCCGTGGACGGAGACCTTCTGACCGTCATCCTGCGGGAAGCGGAATATCCGCTTGAAATCAAACTCTTCTATCAGCTTCTGCCGGGGCTCCCTCTTCTGAACCGCTGGAGCGAAACCACCAACCGCGGTTCCGGACAGGTAACACTGCGCACGTTCCATTCCGCAGCATGGCAAATGCCCGCACACCTGAAACGTCTGACGCATCTGAACGGGCGATGGGGCAAAGAGGCCATGCTCAACCGTCAGGAACTGACACACGGGCGGTTCGTCATGGAAAGCCGGACCGGACTTTCCGGTCCGTTCGCCGTTCCCTGCTTCGCTCTTGACGACGGGCGCGCCTCCGAACTGGACGGGGAAGTCTGGTTCGGCACCCTGCAATGGGCGGGCAACTGGAAAATCTCTGTGGAACTGGATTCATTCGACCATCTCGCCGTCACCGGCGGGATCAACGATTTTGACTGTGCGATTCCGCTTCCTCCGGGCAAATCGTTCAAAACTCCCGTATTCTCCGGCGGGCATACCGCGGAAGGATTCAGCGGAGCAAGCCGGGTCCTGCACGATTACCAGAAACGGTTCTGCTACCCGCAGGAAGTTTTGAAAAAACCGATGCCGGTCCTTTTCAACTCCTGGGGAAGCATCAACATCCATGTCAATGAGGAAAACATTCTCCGTGCCGCCCGTGCGGCAGCCGACGCCGGAGCGGAACTGTTCGTAATCGACGACGGCTGGCAGACATTTCTCGGAGACTGGTATCCCGATGTCCGCAAATTCCCGAACGGACTCCGCCCGGTTATTGAACAGGTCCGCTGCTTGGGGATGGAATTCGGGCTCTGGGTGGAAATCGAGTCGTTTGAAACAAAAAGCAAGCTCTATCACGACCATCCGGAATGGGCGATGCAATACCCGGACCGCAAACCGTCTGTCAAGCGGCGCGACGACGTGGACCGCGATTCCGTGATGCTGGATTTCTCCCGCCGCGAAGTCGCCGAATACATGTATGCCGCTCTCCACGAACTGATCCGTTCCACCGGGATCTCCTATCTGAAGCTGGATATGAACTGTTTCTTCAGTTCTCCCGGCTGGCGTTCTCCGGATGGATGGGTGCGGTATGTGGAAAACCTCCTGAGCGTCTTTGAACGTCTGCACGCGGATTTTCCGCTCCTGCTGATGGAAAACTGCGCGGCGGGAGCCGGACGTCCCAGTCTGGCCATGACCCGTTTCTTCGGTCGCATGAACCGGAGCGACAACCAGGACACCCGCGATGTTCTGAAACTGCACGAGGGATTCACGTTCCTGCACCTGCCCCGCATGGCGGGCGGCGCGTGCCATATCAGCGACTCAATCTACGGCATCAATCTCCGCCGCACGCCGCTGAAATTCCAGGCATACTGCGGAATGCTGGGATCTCTGGCGATCGGCAAGAATCTTCCCGCCTGCACACCGGAGGAAATCGCCGAAATACGCTCTTACACCGATCTTTACAAACAGATCCGGAACGTGACGAATTTTGCGGATTTCTACCGTCTGGAATGCAACGACTCCTACGATCTGTTCGCCTATCTTGCGGAGGACCGTTCCGAAGCGTACATTTTCGCTCTGGGCGCTTCACTGCAATTCGGCGATCCGATCCCGCCGGTCCGGGTCCCGGATCTGATCCCCGATGCCGTCTACCGCGTGGAATACATCGGAGTCGATCCGCAAACCGCATGTATGCCGTATGCGTCCGGCAAAACGATATCCGGACGCGGCGCGGCGAACATCGGCCTGCAAGTCGAACTCCTCGGCGATTACGACTGCAAGCTGATCCATCTGAAAAAGTGCTGAACGGCAGCGGTTTCCCGTATCACGAAACATGTCCCCGGATGATCTCCAGCAGACGGGGACTGAGAATCTCCCGCCGGTCGTCGTCCACCAGGCTGAACCGGTTGCCGTCATTCGGCGTACTGAGATAGTTCCAGACGCAATACGGGATTCCGTGCTCGATCAGCAGGGAAATAACGTCGTTCATCCAGTTTTCCCGGTATTCCAGTCTGCAGTGGCGGATCGTCCCGAATTCGCCGCACCAGAGGATCTTGTCCGGATGTCTGCGCACGAACTCGAATGCCGGTTCAAGCGCTTTCCGCAGATACGCCTTGTCCATCCGTTCAAACTGTGCATAATCGCCAATCTCCTGCCCGACCGTTTCCCGGTACTCCCGGTATTTGCCGATACCGGCAGGATATTCCATATTCCGGTTGTAAAACAGCGGCGGAGCCTGAAGAACTCCCCTCTGATGAGTGAACTCAAACGGGGTATAGGTATGAAACGTGTAAATGATATTCGCATCGTCAAACAGACGCAGGTCTTTCAGAGTGTGCGGGCTGTTCCAGCAGGTACTTCCGACAATGATCTTCCGCGACGGATTGAGTTCGCGCAAAGCCTTGACCGTCCGCTCCGCAAGTTCGTTCCAGAGTTCCGGATCGACGTTGCGGACTTCGTTCATCAGCTCAAACGCAACGGCGGGACGGTCGTGGAACCGCCGTTCAAACTCCACCCAGAGCGCGATGAAACGTTCTTTCAGCTCCGCATCGTCCAGCAGAGACACCGGTTCTGAAATATCGCAGTAATTTCCAACCGCTTTGTGCAGATTCAACACGACATTCAATCCGTACTTTTCACACCAGCCGACAAAATCCGCGATCCGCGCAAAAATGCGGTCCCGATACCGGTACGGCGATTCCTCCAGCACAATCTGGTCGAACCCGAGCCGGATGTGATCCATGCCGTAAGATGCAATACGGGCAACATCCGCCTCCGTGATGTAAGAGTCGAAATGTTCAAAATCGCCGACCGTCAACGGAAATTTCCACCGGTACGGCAGCACATTGAACCGTTTGTAATTGGTCAGCCACCCGCCGATCCCCATTCCGTGCGTGAACCCGGCGAACTGCTCCGCAGAACTTGCTGTCGTCATCGTTTACCTCTCCTTTTTATATTGATGATATTGATACTCCCCGCGGGGAAAGACTGCCGGAACAAGAATCAGAAACAGGGCGGAAAACAGAATCGCACATGAGATCAGCAGAAACAGACTCTGCCAGCGGCTGACGGACCATCCGGCAAAATTCCATCCGGCGGACAGCATTCCCGATCCGAGCAGAAGCGACGGCACGGCACGGGCGAGTCCGGTCGCCCCGTAGGAAAACGTGCCGCTGAACGCCATCGCCATCACCTTGTTTCCCGGAGTTGCCAGTTCCATCATTTCGGCGGATGCAAGGATCGAACTGCCTGCAAGCAGAAAACTGTATGCGGTCAGAATCCCTCCGGTCACGCACAGAGCAACCACTCCGCCATCCCGGATGAACCATAACGGACAGCTCAGCAGGAAATAAAGCAGATGAAACACCGGAAACGTTCTCCGCAGTCCGAGCGTCTTCACAACCCAGCCGATCCCCAGATACCCGAACAGCATCCCCGTCAACGACGCCGCCGACAGAAACACCACGATGTTGTCCGGTATATTCAAACCTTTTTTCAAATAAAGGATCGTCAGCGGAACGGTGCCGAATGTGGAGATGTTCAGCATGAAAAGGTACAGCGTGAATCCAGTCAGCCCCTTGTTGCCGACTGCCGTCAACAATCCCTCCCGGAATCCGGTCCGCTCCGGCAGACGGGCGGGAAACTCCGGAATCCGGGCGATGCAGATGCCGCGTCCGCAGAACAGCAGTGCAGCCGCGAACAGGATCAGCTGCAATTTCCAGACGGGCGGCTCCGCTCCGAGCAGCATACCGGAAACCAGCAGAAACACGACAGATGCCAACTGATGGCAAAACCGCATACGGCTGAAAAACTGCGTCCGGGACTCCCTGGTCAGAAACGTATCAAGCATCGGATACCACCCCGACACAAATCCGGTAACTCCAAGAGCAAACAGAATAATACTGCCGGTCAGGACAGCGATCCCCGCCCTGCCGAACCACGGAGCGGAAGCGGCAAGAAAATACATCGCCGAAGCAAAAACCAGCACACGGAGAATAAATGCACGATGCCCGAACCGCATCACCAGATACGCCATCGGAATCATGCAGAGCCCGTTGAAAAACGGCAGAAACGACGTTGTCAGCAGCGACAGCATATCTCCCGCACCAAGCATTCCTGCAAACAGGATAACAACGGCGCTGTCCGTCAGCACCACTTCTCCGGGAAAACCGCAGCAGGAAGAAAAAACCGCAAGCCGCTCTGCGGAACGGACGGTTGGAACGGAACGGTCGGAATTCATCGGATATTTCTCACGGACCCTGCAATCTTCAGAGTCGGTTTGATACTGGTGTGCACCGTTGTCCGGTGCTTCATCATCGGGCGGTTGATGATATAAAATTCCGTCCAGTCCAGAATATCCTGCGGAAGAAACTCAATGCGGTCGAATTCCACGGCTCCGGGCTGTTCGGGAATCACGTCTCCCGGACGGTCGTAGCTCATGACGGAAAGCTCCCGGAAACGACCCTCTCTGTCATTGTGCAGGAATGCCCGGTAAAAATTCTGACTGTATTCTCCGGCGAGGAAGAAAACCGCCGTCGGAAGACGGTCGACGGAGGCAAAATAACGCCCGAACACATCAAGCATGGTCTCCCCTCTCCGCGCTTCCACGTTGTCGATGCGGCATTCCGGATCAAGGTTGTGCAGTTCGGCGAAAAAACTGTTGTAGCGGTCGAAGCGCGTCGGATGCGACTCGCTCAGATGAACGGCGATATGGGAGTGCCCGAATTCATGCAGATGCCGCGCCGCCATCGCCCCGCCCAGAATATTATCGGAAGAGATGATGATATCCGCATCGCATTTCGTGTAAATCGCAATCTGATAAATCGACGGATTGCACTCCAGAGTCCGGCGAACGGTCTCATTTTCCGGAACGGAACAATACACGACAATATCGCTTTCCGCCGCCGCATCAAAAAACTTTGCAGGTCCCCGGCGGTGATCCGTCGCAATACAGGAAAAATCATGATGGGAAAGACGCTGCATCAGCTGCATTCCGTAATGCTGGAGATATGCATGATCACAGAAATCGAAGATGATCCGGATACCGCGACTCGGCTTGTGAGCATAATATCCGTACCGGTTCAGGGCCTCCACGACCCGTTCCCGCGTAGCCGGACGCACCGACGGCTCGTTATTGAGCACCCGGTAAATCGTCATGACGCTCACACGGAGCTCCCGCGCAATCTCTTTGAAATTGATCAGGCTGATTTCATTTTTCCGTTTCATAGACCTCGTCCTTTTCTGAAATTATACGCGGATTCCGGAAAAAAGCAACCCGGCGGACGGGAAAAATCCTGCCGATTTTTGTGAAAAGAATAACATCCGGCGGTTGAAAAAGAAAACAGGCCGCTCTATATTTCCACTATCGCAACGATCAAGGAGCCGCCATGTTGAATATTCTGTTTCCGAAACGCCCGCTTTCCGCAGGAATGAACGGCATCTCCCTGCTGTTTCTGCTCCCGCTCATTCTGTACACGTTGTGGAATACCGCCGCACTCGTAGTTCCCGGACAGGAAATCTTCCTGCGGTTCCGATGGACCGTTTACGGCATTCTGTCTGCCGTACATCTTTATGCGTCGGCATCGCTGATGTTCTGCGTATGGCCGCTGCTGCAGAGGATTACACCGGGGAAAACCGCGGCGGTCTGGCGCATGGTTCCGTTGGCGGTTCCCGTATTCAACCTCTTTTGGCTCATTGCCGGAATCCTTGAGCCGGCACGGATGCGCGGCGCCCTGACGGAAAGCGCGGGAAAATACGTCCGCCTTTCCTCCATACTTCTGACCGCCCTGATCCTCCTCGGCATCTGCGGCATGATTCTGCCGGATCTCACCGCAATACAGATATTGTTCGGGCTTCTGCTCTGCCGGACCTTGTATCTGAGCATCCGCGACTCCGCGGTCTCCCGGCAGGAGGCGGGCTCCCCCGGTCTTTCCATCCTCCTGCTGTCGCTGCTGTTCTTTCTTTACGGCATACAGCTGAGTACAGCCATACAGTCGGACCGGATGACGGCGGCTCTGCAGCGGGAAATCGCCGGACAGGCCGGAGTTCGTTCGTATAATGCGGAAGAACTGGACCGGCTGTACCGGAAGCGCTGTCCGGTCACGGCTCCGGAATTCGACCGGCTGATCCGGAATCCGGAACCGGGCGACAATCTGTTTGAGCAGTTCCCGGACCTGACACTGTGCCTGCCGTCCGGACTGGATCAGGTCATGGTCTCCCCGTCTTCTTCCGCAGAATTGGAACAGCTGTTCGCCGGTCATGCCTCCCTCCTCCGGAAAATCGACGAATGGTCCGCGCTGCCCGCGCTTGGCATCCATGCCGGCAGCAACCGTCCCACGATGAACGAACGCAACGTGTTTCTGAACTGGGCGCGTCTCCACATGCTCCGGGCGGAACTCGCAATCGCTCAAGGAGACAGAACCGCCGCGCTCCGTTACTGGACTCTTCTGCAGAACGTGCGGAATTTCATCCGCAGCATGCCCGATCAGCCATCCGATTTCACAGCGTCCTCCGTCGAAGCCATGCGGTTGAAACTGTTTCATGACATGAAAACAAAGTTTTCTTTCACTCCGGCGGAGCTGCAAACATTCCGTTCCGGTTTCGCCTCGGATCTGCAGGCATACGAAAACGGCAGAAAAATCATTCTGTTCCGGGAAACGCTGGATTGCTATCCGCCCCGGAAAATCTCGCTGAAAACCATTCTGTCCACGCCATACTCCGGGGGCAAGGCACGGAAAGAGCGGATGGACCTGCATGAGGTCCTCGCTTATATGAAAGACCCCGGCCGCACCCCGGCGGCACTGCATGATCCGGCTCTCTCCGCCCTGGTCCGCCAGATGCGGGGAAAACGCGCAGAGAATCTGGAAAAGCTGTCAACCGCGATGGAATGAGTCTTACAGCTGCATTCCCTTTTTACGGAAATCGCGGGGCGAACTTCCACAGATGCGGCGGAACTCCGATGAAAAATAAAGCTGGTTTTCATATCCGACCTGAAACGCAATATCCTTGATCGGCGTATTGCTCTCCAGAAGAAGAGAACGGGCAATTTTCATCCGCTCGCCGATCAGATAGTCTATCGGCGAACTCTTCAGATAAGTCCGGAACAGACGGTAAACCGTCCCGGAACTGATCTTGAATTCCTGGCAAAGCGCACTGATCGAAATCGACGTATTGAAACGCTCCGCCATGTAATTGAGAATCCGGCTCAGAAGTTCCGGATATTCGGTATATTCATGATCGGACGACAATTCCAGCAGAATGCGGTAGCAAAGAATCGACGCCTCGTTCGGGAAGCCTTCCGGCTTCTTTTCCAGCAGCGTGAACAGCTCCAGAAACAGACCGCGGATATACTCCTCCTTGCGGACATGGAACATGGAAATCTGCATCAGATTCAACGAATTCAGAATCGGCAGAAGCGAAGTCCCCGTCATGGAAATCGTGAGCTTTCTGCCGTATTCCGTGAGCGAGCTCATGCGGGTGTCGCTTCCGGGATGCACGATGAACAGATCGCCCGGCTGACATTCAAACCGGCGTCCGTTTTCAATATATTCGAACTCCCCCTCCTGAACGAATTCCAAAGCGAACGTGTCGGAATTTCTGCGCTCCCGCCAACAGCCGTAGATGTACTCGTCCACTCCGGCAAACCGGACTTGTAGTCCCCATTTATCCGCTGGATGACTGAAAACCGGATAATTGAAGTGATGGCGCGGATAATCATCCACATTCTGCCCGAACAGCGCGAACCCTTCCGGAAGGGCGATCGTGACATTACGAATTTTCCCGCAAATCTTCGGCATTGTCAGGATTCCTTATATGTTTGTCAGGATGTCTGATATTTTTTCCGTTTTTCAATATTGCCGTTTCGGCAATTACATGGTATAATGTATAGCAAATGAAATAACTTGCAAGAAAGATCATCATGAAAATTGAAAAAAAACTGAACATCTGGGGAAAAGGACAGCTTCTCGCCTTTTCCGGTCTTGACGGAGCGACCGACTTTCACAACGGTCTCGTCTTCTCCACTGCCGATACGTTCGGACTCATTTTGAGACAGCCGGCCGGCAGCGGCACGATCCAACTGGGCAATACCGTTCCGGCCGATCTGTTTCTGACCTCCGACCTGATCGAAAGCGAAACCGTAAAAGCCGTCTTTCCCGATGCCTGTCATTTTCTGCTGGAAGGCGACGGCATTTCCGTTTCCCTGCCGGAAGAGATCATGTGCCGGCAGGAGGGATCCAGAATCCTGATCGGAACGAAAGCCTGTTTCAAACCGGAGCTGATCCGCACGGATATTTCCTCCCTGATCGCAAAACGGAAACAGTTCTTCGCCTCTCTGCCCGACTTCGGAGTGACATCGGAAAATTCTCTCCGCACGCTCGCCAAAGCCTATTCCCAGCTCAAGGGGCAGATCTGCACGCCGGAGGGGAAACTGACCCGCCGTTGGACCACTCCCGACCGCTGGCCGCATCGGCATATGTGGCTCTGGGACAGCGTATTTCATGCGCTCGGACTGCGTCATTTTGATCTCCCGCTCGCCAAAGAAACGCTCTCCGCGGTCCTTGACCAGCAGCAGCCCGACGGTTTGATCCCGCACATGATGGGACCCGTTTACACCTCCCGGATCACCCAGCCGCCTGTTCTGGCGTTCGGAATCAGCGAACTGCTGAACATGTCGCCGGATCCCGACTATCTGCGCGCGGCGTTCCCGAAACTAGAAAGGTATCTGGAATGGATCATGCGCAACCGCGATACCGACGGGCTGGGTCTTGTCGAGTGGAACATCGAAGTCTCTCCGACCTGCCGGAGCGGCGAAAGCGGCATGGACAATTCCCCCCGTTTCGATTCCGCGACCGAACTTGACGCTCCCGATTTCAATGCCTTCCTTTCGCTCGAATGCGAGTGCATGGCGCATTTTGCACGGGAACTGGGGCTGCCGGAAAAAGAAGCCTGCTGGAACGCCCGCCACGAGCGGCTGAACCGGCTGATCAACGAACTGCTGTGGAACGGGGAAGCCGGGATTTACATGGATCGCGACGTCCACACCGGCAGACAAACCGGTATCGCCGCCTCGTCCGGATTTCTCCCGCTGATCTGCGGCGCTCCGTCTCCGGAACAGGCGGCGGCTCTGTTGGCGAACCTCAACGATCCGGCGGCATTCGCCACCCGGTTCCGGGTCCCGTCGATCAGCCGGACCTGTGAAGCCGCATATCAGAAAGACATGTGGCGCGGCCCCGTCTGGGTCAACATCAACTATCTGATCGCATTCGGTCTCGAACGGAACGGAATGCCGGAAGAGGCTCGCAAACTGCTCGCGGAAACCGTTGCGGAAGAAGAAAAATTCTATCTGAAATACGGAACGTTCTTTGAGTTCTATGACGACCGCGGCGAATGCGATCCCCCGGAACTCCTGCGCAAAGGCAAATGCGCTCCGGAAATCAGCCCGTATCATCAGGTATTCCATGACTACGGCTGGAGCGCCACCCTTTACATCGACATGCTCGCCAAACTCAACAGCTGAGCACCGCGACGCCGTACCCGCGCAGGATCTCCGCGAGATGCCGGAGATGCCTGTCGGACGGCGTTTCCACCTCCGGCATCGTATCCGCATGGCCGACCGAGTCGTATTTGGACCGGGCAAAGGAGTGATATGCCAGGAGACGGACTCCGCGAATATTCCGCAATCCGGAAAGAAACGTTCCCGCCGCGGCGAAATCAGCCTCCGCATCGTTGAATCCCGGAACAACCGGCATACGGATTTCAACCGGTTTTCCCGTTTCCGAAAGGCTCTGCAAGTTTGCCAGAATCCGTTGATTGGAAACACCCGTGCATCTCCGGTGTTTTTCCGGATCCATCTGTTTCAGATCATACAGAAACAGGTCCGTCCGGGGAAGTACCGTTTCAAAAGCCTCCCACGGAATTTCGCCGCAGGTGTCAACGGCACAATGAATCCCCTCCCCCCGCAGCCGGGAAAACAGCTCCGCGCAGAACTCCGCCTGCAGCAGGGGCTCTCCGCCGGAAACCGTAACTCCGCCGCCGCTCTCCCTGTAAAAAATCCGGTCGGCAAGCACTTCCCGGCAAATCTCCTCCGGCGTCACCCGGCGCCCATAGAGCACCAGCGCATCGTGCAGACAGGCTTCCAGACACGTTCCGCATCCCCTGCAAAGTCTGCGGTCAAGACGATGAACGCCATTTTCAATCCGGTGGCACGGACAGACAGACGCGCACGCCCCGCACCGCACACATTTGGAGGAAAGCACCGCAAGCTCCGGTTCCTGCCGCACACTTTCCGGATTATGACACCACAGACAGCGGAGCGGACAGCCTTTCAGAAAAACCGTCGAACGGATGCCGGGGCCGTCATGAACCGCAAAATGTTTAACATCCACAATCCGCGCCGCTGTCATTGCCGTGCCTCCGCCTGCATGATGAACGCCAGCTGTTCCTCCGCCGACAGATTGACGAATTTACTGTTCCAGCCGCAGACGCGCACCTGAACATCCTCATAGTTCTCCGGCTCTTTCTGCGCCCGTTTCAGCTCCTCCGCATTGAGGATGTTGAACTGCACCATCAGCCCCCCGGAAGCAAAATAGCCGCGAATGAGTCCGGCGATCACCTCCGCGCCGTCCGGGCCGGAAACAGCGCTTGGATGAAGCATCACGTCAAGCACCGCCCCGTCCGGACACTCCGCAAGGTCAAGCGACGATACCGAATTCATCAGGGCAATCACTCCGCGTTTTTCCATGCCGATAGAGCCGCCCGTATTGCGGCTCAGCGGATCTCCGGCACGGCGGCCGTCCGGGGTGGCGGCAGTCTGGCGTCCCAAAGTGAAATTACGGTCAATGGACCACAATCCGGTCTGAAACGTTCCGCCGCGGGCATTCGGTGTATTGTTGATCTTCCGTGTCACAAAATCCATGACACGCCGCCCGATCGCATCGGTTTCCGGCAGGCCGTTTCCCCATTTCGGAGCCCGCTTCAATGCCTGAAGCCGTAACGGCTCAAAACCTTTCCAATCCGCTTTCAGCGCACGGCGGAGTTCTCCGGTCGTGCAGAGACGCCGTTCCTCGACCAGCATTTTCACGGCGGCAAGCGAATCGACGACCGTTCCGAGCCCGGCGCACATGACGCCGCTCGAATTGTAGCGCGTTCCGGCATTGGAAACATCGCGTCCCGACTCGATACAGGCAGCCATCGTTCCGGACAACAGTGGCGACGGATTGATCCGCGCCCATGTCCGCTCGAATGCTTTCGTATCCTCCATCGTGACCGTCAGCACATGCCCCAGCTGGCGCAGATATTCCGCCTCCACACCGGCATAATCCGGCGGGAGCGGACATTCGGGTCCGATACGGACACCGTCAAACGTACAGCCGTTGTTGAACACGGCTTCCAACGGCTTGACAAGATTTCCCCATGCCGCCATCGAACAGCACATTTCCAGCCCCTGAACGGCAGGTTCGTAACAGCCGATCAGAATGTAGTTATAGCAATCCTGTTCCGTTTTACCGCGACGGCGGAACATGTCAAAGGCAACATCATCATTGCTGAATACAACCGCCGTCCGTCCGGACCGTATGCACTCCGCCACCTGCCGGAGCATACGGTCCGGCGTATTCCGGTGAACCCGGAACGAGAGTTTCGGATTGATCCGGTTCAATTCCTGATGAATTTCAAAACACAGTTCCGTCAACTCGTTGCAGCAGTCGACTCCCGGCTCCGCAAGTCCGCCAAAGCAGAAATTTTTGCCGTTCGGGTGCATCTGCGCATAAAATTTTGTCCAGAAAAATTTCAACAGTTCTTTCGCCTGCTCCCGCGTCAGGATTCCGCATTCCAGATCGTGCCGGTAGAAACGGATGAACAGACGGTCGAAGATTCCCTGCGACCGCAACGGTTCCCCTTCGGTCTCCTGACAGGTATCATAAATCAACGCAAGCTGAAGCGCTTCATACAGCGTTTCAGGCGGGCGTTCCGCAAGCGCCCGCAGAGATGCCGCCATCGGAACGGCTCCCCGTTTTTCCGCCAGAGCGGCAAAACGGCGGATCAGTCCGCATACGGATTCAAACGCATTCGCCGCCGCGGTATAGAAGTTCTCCTGTTCCTCATTCCGTGCGGATTTCAGCGCACGAAGCGCCCGGTCCCGCAATCCGGCGGCACCAAGAGACAGCACGCTCTCCCAGTCCGGAATCGTATGGCTGAGATCAAGCTGCGCGGTAAATGTTCCGGTTTCCGAATATTCCCGCACCCGGTCCATCGTTTCCGCCGGCATGGACCGCCGCACCTCGTTGCCGATCATTCTCTGGACTCCGCTCAAAAGACCGCGTCCCTCCAGATAATCGGCAAACCGGTCCTCCGGTACGATCGCAATCCGTCCCTCCCGCAGGATGATGCCGAACAGTTCCGCCCGCACCAGAATCAGCGGACGCTGTCTGTTTTCCCTGTAATACGCCTGTACTTTGCGTTCCAGCTCCGGATACTCAAGTCCGTCTTCCGGCTGCAAATGCTGATATTGAGTTTCCAACGCTCCGCGCACCTGTTCAAATCTGTTGCACATATCCGCCTCCTGAATCTGACTTTGCTGTTTCTATGATACAATACACCCCATATCGCAGAAAAAGAATGCACAAAATGGAGAAAAACATATCTTTTCAAGTATAAATCTCTTGTTTTTCAGATGCAGGCAATGTATATTCCGGACAAAACAGGGAGAGCACGGCAATGACGATGTCCCATTTTCAAGAATACGGCATACGGCCGTTCTGCGATCAGTTGAATCTGCAATTCCGGGAGTTTTTCTACGGCTACAACCCCGGCAGATGGAAGAGCCGCCTCACGAACAACCGTCTGGTGTGTGTTCTGGAAAGCGATGGCAACAGCACGTTTCAGGACGGAAAAGAAACGGTACCGCTTCTTCCGGGCACCGTGGTGCTGATCCCCGCATTTCACGAAATCACCCATGACCAGAACGGGAGCATGCTTCATCTCTCCATTCATTTCGGGCTGGAATTTTACTACGGGGTCGATCTGCTGATGCGTCTGCCGGATCTCTGGCATGCAACCGGCACGGGACAGATCGGCATGATCCGCCGGATGCTCGCACCGCCCGACCGTCTGCGGATGACGGCAACCATGCAGATGCTTTGCTGGAATGCCGCCGCCCGTGCCCTGGACGCCGCCCGGATCCCGGTGGATACTCTGCTCTCCGGTTATTCCCGCTACGCACCGCTGTTCGATCACCTGCTCCGGAATTGCCACGCAGGAATCGACGTTGCCCGGATGGCGGAGATCATGCGGATGAACAAGGAGACGTTCATCAAAAAATTCATTTACGACACGGGATTCTCCCCGAAACACTTTTTCAACCGCCTGCTGGTGTCGCGTGCAACACGTCTGCTTTCCGGCACCGATATGACGATCCGCGAAACGGCATTGGAACTGAAATTCTGCAACGAATTCTATTTTTCGCGCTTTTTCAAACACCACCTCGGCATCTCCCCGCGGGATTACCGGAAACATTATCGGAACACTCCGGAAAACCGGGAAGCCCTCAGCCGGGAAACAGAGCGGATCGCTCCGCAGGAAATAACGGAAAATTAAAAATACAAACCATAATCTTCTCAAAACGGCTTGCTACTTTGCAAAACAGCTATATATTAACAGGATGATAAAATTATTGGAAAAGAAAGGACACAACTATGCAGTTTCCAGTTGAAACGATCCGCCACAGCGCCTCGCATGTGATGGCGGCGGCGGTCAAACAGCTTTATCCGGAAGCCAAGTTCGATATCGGCCCCAGTACGGAAGACGGCTTCTACTATGATTTCGATCTTCCGGAACACTTGAAGGTCGAAGAACTTCCCGCCATCGAAGAAAAAATGGCGGAAATCGTCAAGGCGGACTATCCGTTTGAACGCATCGAAGTCTCCCGCGACGAAGCGAAAAAAATGCTCGCGGATCAGAAATATAAACTGGAACGTCTCGCGGATATTCCCGAAGACGGCGTCATCACCATGTACAAATGCGGCGACTTCGTCGACCTCTGCCGCGGTCCGCATGTGGAACGCACCTCTCAGATCGGCGCATTCAAACTGGTTTCCGTTGCCGGCTCCTATTACCGCGGGAAGGAAACCAATCCGATGCTCCAGCGCATTTACGGTATCGCTTTCCCCTCGAAACAGGAACTGAAAGAGTATCTCCAGCGCATTGAAGAAGCCAAAAAGCGCGACCATCGCAAACTCGGCAAGGAGCTGGATCTGTTCAGCATCTCCGAAACGGTCGGTCCCGGACTCGTTCTGTGGCATCCGCGCGGCGCGCTCATCCGCAACATCATCGAAACGTTCTGGCGCGCCCAGCATACGACGCACGGTTATGATCTGCTCTATACTCCGCACATCGGCCGCTCCGAACTGTGGGAAACCAGCGGACACCTCTCTTTCTATAAGGAAAGCATGTATTCCAATATGGATATTGACGGCTTCGACTATTACGTCAAACCGATGAACTGTCCGTTCCATATTGAAATTTACAAAAGCCGTACCCGTTCGTACCGCGAACTGCCCTGTCGCTGGGCGGAACTCGGAACAGTCTACCGCTATGAGAAGAGCGGAGTGCTCCACGGACTCATGCGCGTCCGCGGCTTTACTCAGGACGATGCACACATCATCTGCACGCCGGAACAGATTGAAAGCGAGATCATGGAAGTTCTCGACTTCTGTCTCTACATCTGGAAGACTTTCCAGTTCAAGGAAATCAAAGCCTATCTGTCGACGAAACCCGCAAAAGCGGTCGGCGATCCCGCCCGTTGGGAACAGGCTCAGAAGTCGCTTGTCCAGGCGATTGAAAAATGCGGGCTTGAATACGAAGTCGATGAAGGCGGCGGAGCATTCTACGGACCGAAAATCGACCTCAAGATCAAGGATGCGATCGGCCGCGAGTGGCAGACCTCCACAATTCAGTTCGACTTCAATCTGCCGGAACGGTTCAACCTTCAGTATGTGGGAGAAGACGGACAGCGTCATCAGCCGTACATGGTTCACCGCGCGCTGTTCGGTTCTCTGGAGCGCTTCTTCGGCATTCTGGTGGAACACTACGCCGGAGTCTTCCCGATGTGGCTTGCTCCGGAACAGCTGCGCCTGATCCCCGTCAACGAACGTCACAACGAATACTGTCTCGCGGCAAAAGACAAGCTGAAAAAACTCGGATTCCGGGTCGACTGCGACACCCGCGCCGGCAGTATGGGCGCCAAAATCAAGGATGCCCGGAACCTGCGCGTCCCGTACATGGCGGTCGTCGGCGACAAGGAAATGGAATCGAACGGGTTTGCCGTCCGCTCCCGCCGCGAAGATCAGCTCGGCGTGATGGATTTCAACACTCTTGTGAAAAAACTTCAGGAAGATGTTGACAATAAGATTTGACGTGCTATATTACTCAGATCGAAGAAGATAAAAAACGAAAGGGAGGGTACTCCTATTGCTAAGCTGTTGAAATATAATGACCGCGCGTATTCAGACGCGGATCTGCTCGTGATTGGTCCCGAAGGGGAACAGTTGGGCGTGCTGAAATTGGGTCCGGCCTGCCAGAAGGCAAAGGATGCGGGGCTTGATCTGGTCATGGTCGCCGAGGGAAGCAATCCCCCGGTATGCCGTATCATGGATTTCGGAAAGCTCTGTTACGAGCAGAAGAAAAAACTGAAAGACCAGAAGAAGCACAACCAGGCGCAGAAGGTCAAGGAAATCAAGTTCCGTCTGAACATTGATACCCACGACTATGAATTCAAGATTGCGCACGGAGTCGAATTTCTTCAGGAAGGCAGCAAGCTCAAAGTCACCATCATGTTCAAGGGGCGCGAAATGGCGCACCCGGAAAAAGGCTTCGAGCTTGTCGATAAAATAACTGAAAGTTTGAAGGATAAAGGCGTGCTGGACGCCCCCGGAAAGCTTCTTGGTAGAAACATTTGCGTTTCTTACAGTCCAGTCAAGTAAACGCAACCCTCCGGAAACGGCTGATTGGCGTCTGCCGTTACGGAGCAAAACAAACACTCTGAAAGGAGCCAAACGATGCCAAAGCTGAAAACAAGAAAAAGTATTGCAAAGCGCGTCAAGCGCACCGGTACCGGCAAGTACACTTACACGAAGCCGGGCCGTCGTCACCTCATGACCGGCAAAGGCGGAAAGAAGAAACGTCAGATGAGAAAAGACGGCGTTCTTCAGCCCTGCATGGATCAGCGTATCAAGAAAGCTCTGCCCTACGGCTGAGTCTAACCAGAGAAACGGAGATATATCATGAGAGTTACATGTGCAGTACCTTCCAGAAAACGCCGTAACAGAGCGTTGGATCGCGCCAAAGGTTTTTACGGAGCGAGTTCCAAGCGCATCCGTACCGTTTATGATGCGATCGACAAAGCCGATGCCCATGCATACGTCGGACGCAAACAGAAAAAGCGTCAGTACAGAGGTCTTTGGACCATCCGTATCAATGCGGCCTGCCGTCAGCAGGGACTCAACTACAGCAAATTCATCAACGGCCTCAAAAAAGCCGGAATCACGCTGAATCGTAAAGTCCTTGCCGATCTTGCCGTCAATGACGCCGCGGCATTTACTGCTCTGGTCGAAAAAGCCAAAGCAGCCTGCTGAACAAACGTCTGACCGATCGGACACCCTGCGCGGGCTCTTTCCAGGAGAGTTCCGCGCTTTTTTGTTTCTCCGGCTGCTTTCAAAAGCACTTTCGCAATGCTTCTGAAATCAGCCGAACTAAAATCAAGGACATTTCTTATGGAACTGCTGGATCAAATCCAAACCATCGTCAAAGAAGCGGAAGCCGCTCTCGCATCCGCAAAAAGTGAAAACGACGTCGAAGCCGTCCGTGCGAAAACCATCGGCCGCAACGGCGCATTCACCGCCCTCGGCCCCATGATGGGGAAAGTCCCGCCTGAACAGAAACCCGTTGCCGGAAAAGCGTTCAACGAAGCAAAGCAGACCCTGCTTGCCAAACTGGAAGAAGCCAAAAACCGCATCGCCGATTCCGCGGCGGAAAGCTCCGCGGAAAAAATCGACGTCACTCTGCCGGGACGCAAATGGCACGCCGGGCGCAAGCATCCCGTCTGTCAGACCTTTGACGAATGCTGCAACATCTTCCGCCGCATGGGCTTCATTGCCACGGGCGGACCGGAGATCGAAACCGTTTTCAACAACTTCGACGCACTCAACGCTCCAGCCGATCATCCATCCCGGAGCATGGTCGACACATTCTATTTTGAGGACGGGCGCATTATGCGTTCCCACACCTCTCCCGTCCAGATCCGCACCATGCTCGGACAGAAACCGCCGGTCCGCATCGTCGCTCCCGGCCGCTGTTACCGCCGCGATACTCCGGACGCGACCCACGGCGTTTACTTCCACCAGATCGAGGGACTTTACATTGACACGGACGTTTCGCTCGCCGACCTCAAAAGTACGCTGATGGCATTTGCCGCCGAATTTTTCGGAGAAGGCGTCAAAGTCCGTATGCGTCCGAGCTTCTTCCCGTTCACAGAACCCAGTGTGGAATGCGATTTCACCTGCGTGATGTGCGGCGGAAAAGGCTGCAAAGTCTGCAAAAACTCCGGCTGGATCGAATGCGTCGGCGCCGGAATGGTCAACCCGAACGTGCTGAAGAACGTCGGCTACGATCCCGAAACCTGTCAGGGATTCGCATTCGGTATGGGCATTGAACGCCTCACGATGATCAAGCACCGCATTGAGGACCTCCGTCTCTTCTCCGAAAACGACGTCCGCTTTCTTGAGCAGTTCTAATCTCCGTCTGAAAGGACCATTCAAATGAAAATTTCACTCAACTGGCTTTCCGATCATATCACGCTGAACTCCACGCCGGAGGAACTTGCCGCAACACTGACCCGCGCAGGGCTCGAAGTGGAAGAGATCATCTCGACCGCAACCGTGCCGCAGGGCGTTGTCACCGCAAAAATCCTCTCGCGGGAGAAACATCCGAACTCCGATCATCTTTCGATCTGCAAAGTCGATCCCGGTACGGGCGAACCGCTCCAGATCGTCTGCGGAGCCCCGAACTGCGATGCGGGAAACATCGTTCCGCTCGCCACCATCGGCACAACGTTCAAAGATCCCGACGGCGGCAAGGATTTCACCATCGGCAAAGGCAAACTGCGCGGAGTCGAATCGTTCGGCATGATGTGCAGTGCAAGAGAGCTCGGACTCAGCAACGAACACGACGGTCTGATGATCCTCCCCCCTGACACGCCGCTCGGTCAATCCGTCGCCGACATGTTCAAAGGCGACACGGTCTATTCACTTGAACTGACGCAGAACCGTCCCGACTGGCTGTCCCACTGGGGCGTGGCGCGCGACGTTTATGCGCTTCAGGGCGGAGAGCTCCGCTTTCCCGCCGCCGACCTTCCGGCGGCAAATGTCACCGAAGATTTTTCCAGTCTCGTCACCGTTGAAGCGGCGGACCTCTGCCCGAAATACACCGCCAGAGTCATTCGCGGCGTCACGGTCGGCGAGAGCCCGGAATGGATGCGGAAACGCCTGGAAGCCATCGGCATACGCCCGATCAACAACATTGTGGACATCACCAACTATGTGATGATGGAACTCGGCCTGCCGCTGCATGTATTCGACCGTTCCCTGCTCAAAGAGGGCAGGATCGTTGTACGCCGCGCCGGGGAAAACGAATCCATCACCGCGCTCGACGGAAAAAAATACGATCTCTCGCCTGAAATGCTCGTCATTGCCGATGCGGAAAAACCGGTCGCGATCGCCGGCGTGATGGGCGGGGAATACAGCGGTGTCCTGGACTCCACCAGAGACGTTGTCCTGGAAGCCGCTTACTTCAATAAGACCAGCGTCCGCATGACCTCCGCCAAACTCAACCTTTCCTCCGACGCCTCCCACCGCTACGAACGCGGCGCGGACCCCGGCATGGTGGAAAAAGCGAGCGCACGGGCTGCCGCTCTGATTCTCGAACTCGCCGGCGGGGAACTGGTTTCCGACCTCGTTTCCGTTGCGGCTCCGGCGGAACCGCAGCCGCGCATTCTCTGCCGCTACGGACGCATCCGCAGCCTGCTCGGAATGGAAGTCGCCGACCTTGAAATCTCCACGATTTTCTCAAAACTCGGAATGGAAGTGGAACCGGTCAACGCGGAATCCTGCTATGTGATCCCGCCGACCTATCGTGCCGATGTCACAATGGAAGCCGACCTCGCGGAAGAAGTCGCCCGCATTCACGGACTCGACAAGATACCGGATGTTCCGGTCAACGCCGTCAAATGCGCGGATTTCTCCGCCGATACCTTCGCTCCGGTCGCCGCCGTACGCGACGCTCTTGTCAGCACCGGACTCTGCGAATGCCTCGGAACCAGCATGATTGACGAGAAAACCGCTCTGCTCGACTATGATTTCACAAAAGAAGACCTCGTTGCGCCGATCAACCCCATCAGCCTTGATCTTGCGATCCTGCGTCCCTCCCTGCTCGGAGGAATGCTGGCGACGGTCAAACGCAACATCTCGCGCAAGAACACGAATCTTGCCCTGTTTGAAATCGGCAACTGTTTCTGCAAAAACCCGGAAAAATATCCGGAAGAACGTCAGGAAGTCGTCATCGCCCTCACCGGACAGCGTCATCCGGAGCGGTTCTCCGGGGAACGTTCCGAACTCTATGATTTCTATGATCTCAAAGGACTCATTGAAACCTTTCTGGAAGAGCGCGGAAATCCGAACTATACCGTCAGACCCTGCGACGACAAGCGCTTCACCAAAGGGGAATGCGCCGAACTCGTGCTTGACGGCAAACGTGCAGGAGTGTTCGGCAGAATCCATGCGTCACTCGTCAAAGGAATGCGTCTCCAGACACCGCTGTATATTGCGGTCTTCCAGCTTTCCAACCTGTTGACGGCATCGAAAAAACCGGTTTATTACAAACCGATCTCGCTCTTCCCGTCCACCTCGCGCGACGTGGCGTTCCTCGCCCCCGCCGACATGGAAAACGAAACGGTCATTTCGTTCATCAAACGCTCCAAAGTGCCGAATTTGGTCGATGTTCAGCTGTTCGACATTTTCAGCAACGAGTCGATGAACGGCAAAAAGAGCATGGCGTATTCGCTGACGTTCCGCAGCGGGGAACGCACGCTTACCGATGATGAAGTCAATAAAGCGCATGAAAAACTCCGCGCCAGACTGGAACACGGTCTCGGCGTTGAACTTCGCTGAGGAACAATGAAGAAAAAACCCGGAAAAGGAGCTGTCTTTGCCATGAACCTGGCGCTGCCGGGGTTGGGACAGCTCGTTTCCGGAAGATGGATCACGGGCGGCATCTTCCTGCTGCTCGCCCTGCTCTTTTTCGGACTGGGAGTCTGGTTTGCGCTGGCTCCGCTGTTCGCCATGATCCGGGAAATGCTCGATAATCCCGGCAGTACAGCGGAATACAGGATTGAGCTTGTAAACGTTTTTGTCTGTTTCGGACTTCTGATCCTTGTATGGATCGTTGCCGTCGCGGACGGTTTCCGGAACACAAAACAACATAAGGATACGGACAATGAATGAACAGCAACAGCCCGGAACCGCCGGTTCCCTGCCGACCATTGCGATTGTCGGCCGCCCGAACGTCGGAAAATCCTCTCTTTTCAATTCCATTCTGAAAAAACGCCACGCCATCGTGCATTTCGACAGCGGCGTGACGCGTGACCGTGTCTCCACGACCGGAGTCGTCAACGGACGCCGCTTCCGGCTCGTCGATACCGGCGGGCTCGGCATGGGAAAAGGCGAAAAACGCGGCGTCGATTTCTGGGATCAGTCGATTGAAAAACAGGTCGAAGTCGCCATTGCCGACGCCGACATCATCTTTTTTGTCGTAGACGTAACCAGCGGGCTGACCGGACTTGACGAAGAAGTCGCCCTGCGCCTCCGCTCCACGGGAAAACCGGTCATTCTCGTCATCAACAAGGTCGACGGGGATATTGCAACGCCCCACCTCCATGAATTTGACCGTCTCGGTTTTTCTCAGGTGTTTGAAGTCTCCTCGCTTCACCGTCGCGGCATTCCCGCCCTGATGAGCGAAGCTCTCCGCGATTTCGGTTCCGTGGAGCCGGAACGTGCCCTGCCCCGCCTGAAAATCGCGGTGCTCGGCCGCCCGAACGTCGGAAAATCCTCGCTCGTCAACAAACTGATCGGCGAGGAACGCGTGATCGTCAGCGACGTCGCCGGAACCACCCGCGACGCCATCGACGTGGAATTCACGCTCAACTGCGGCGACGAACAGGTTCCCGCACTTCTCGTTGACACCGCCGGCCTGAGAAAACGTTCCAAAGTGGACGGAGCCGTCGAACGCTACAGCACCATGCGCGCCGAAGAGACCCTCAACAGCTGCGATATCGTTCTTTTTGTAATCGAATCACGGCAGACAGGTGCGACTTCTCAGGATAAAACCATCGCGCGCATGATCGTGGATTCCGGTAAACCGGTCGTCATCGTCTCCAACAAATGGGATGAATGTTCCGGAATGCGGATGAAAGACGTCCTGCCGGAAATCCGTTACACGCTTCCGCACATGTCGTTTGCGCCGGTCGTGTTCATCTGTGCGAAAACGGGCTACAACTTCCAGGAACTCTATCAGGTAATCGCGGAACTGCGCGCCCAGATGGCGGTCAAGATCTCCACCGCCATGGTCAACCGCGTCGTCACGGACGCTTTCGAAAAGACCTCTCCGCAGGTCATCGGAACCAAGCCGTTCAAAGTCTACTACGGAACCATGACTGCCAACCCGCCGCCGACTTTCCAGCTGTTCGTCAACGACCCGAAACTCTGTCCGGACAACTACAAAGTCTATCTTGAAAAATACATTACCAAAGCGTTTGCGTTCTCCGGGATGCCCGTCCGCCTCATCTTCAAGGAACGCGAACGCCGCGAACTGGTTTTCCCGAAAATCGACAAACGCAAAGGAAAAGGCAAAAAAAATCAGCGGATCCGGCCTTACCGCGTGGACCGTCCCAAAGAGGAAGACGGAGATTGATCCATGCGGGACAAGTGGCTCACAGCCTCCGATGAACGGCTGATCCGGGAATGTCGCCTGGACTTTCACAAAGCCTCCGGAAACGGTGGACAGAAAGTCAACAAGACCTCATCGGCGGTGCGCCTGACGCATACGCCGAGCGGGATCACGGTAACTTCCGCCGAGAGCCGGAGCCAGCACGAAAACCGTCGGTATGCGTTGAAAGCCCTCCGGATGAAAGTTGCGCTTACGGTCCGGAAGACAGCTGATCCGGACTTCCGGATCGGCGATCCCGCGACCTCGATGAGCAATGCGTCCTATCCGCTCTTTGCGGCGAAGATTCTTGATGTGCTCTTCTCCCGCGGCTGCGATTTGAAAGAAACGGCGCTGATGCTCGATATCAGCGCCACCAGACTCACGAAACTCCTGTATCGCGACCCTGCTCTTTGGACAGAAGCCTGCAACCTGCGGAAAGCACACGGTCTTCCGCCGCTCCGCACACCGGAAAGATAAATCATGAAAGCCGGAATCCGTTTTGAACTTGACGCCCGTACCCTCCCCGCCAATGCGGACGAGGTCCTCACACCGCATATCGCGACCGCCTGCGGAGTTGCCGCCACAGACATTCTCAGCTACCGCATCGTAAAGCGGAGTCTCGACGCCCGCAGGAAACCGCAGGTCAGGATTCTTTATCAGGTCACGGCGGAAATCCGCGACGGCGTCACCCCGAAACGCAAAGTCGATCCCCCGGAAAGCGCGGAACCGACACTCCTGCCGGAAAATAAAGCGAAACTGAAACATCCGCTTGTAATCGGTTCAGGTCCCGCCGGACTCTTTGCCGCGCTTGTACTCGCGGAAGCGGGAGCGGAGCCGGTCGTGATCGAACGCGGTCGCGACGTCGTCCGCCGCAAACAGGATATTGATACGTTTTTCTGTTCCCGCACACTGAATCCGGAAAGCAATCTTCTATTCGGGGAAGGCGGAGCGGGAACGTGGTCCGACGGCAAGCTCTACACCCGGGTGCGCGACCCGCGCGGCAGGTATGTGCTGAATGAATTCGTCCGCGCCGGAGCCCGGCAGGAAATCCTGTATTATGCTCATCCGCATATCGGTTCGGACAGACTGCCGGATATCATCGCGGCAATCCGTGAACGGGTCCGTTCCCTCGGCGGCACCTTCCTCTGGGATTCGCAGGTTGTCCGGATCGAAGGCGATACCCGGTTCCGCGCCGTTCATCTCACCGACGGCACCCGCATTGACGCCCCCGCCGCTCTGATCGCCTGCGGGCACAGCGCACGCTCTCTGATCGAATCGCTGACCGGGCAGATCGAATTTGCCATGAAGGGTTTTCAAATCGGCTGCCGGATTGAACACCCGCAATCGTTCATCAACCGGACCCAATACGGGATGGAACAGCCGTGTCCCTCGCTCGGAGCGGCGGAATATCTGTTTTCCACGCACGGGAACGGACCGGTTCAGGGAGCAACGACATTCTGCATGTGCCCGGGCGGAGAAATCATCCCCGCTGCCAGTGAAGAGGGAAGACTTTCCACAAACGGTATGAGCGAATCCACCCGCGGCGGTCAATTCGCCAATTCCGCCATCGTCTCCGCGATCGCTCCGACTGCGTTCAGAACGCCGGCAGACGCATTTGCATTTCTGCGCGGGCTGGAAGCAAGCCTGTTTGAAAAAGGCGGCGGCAACTATACCGCACCGGCTCAGAATGCGCGGGATTTCCTCGAATGCAGATCGGGACGCCTTCCGCAAAGCTCAAGCTACCGTCTGGGATTGCGTCAGTCCCGGCTTGACAATCTGATCCCCGAACCGGTCGGTTCCGCGCTTGCGAACGCTCTGCGCCGTTTTGACCGCCTTGCACCGGGTTTTGTCCGCAACGGACTTCTGATCGGAATGGAAACGCGGGTGTCAAGTCCGGTCCGTTTTCTCCGGAATCCGGAAACGCTGGAAAGCTCCATGCGCGGGCTCTATCTGGGCGGGGAAGGCAGCGGCATGGCAGGCGGAATCGTCTCCGCCGCCATCGACGGAATCAGGCTTGCCGAAAAAATGCTGACGAATCCGTAACCGTTCTCTCCGGAAATCCTGTATCGCAGACGGTCACTTGTTTTTGCGCTGATAGAGAGAGCCGAAACAGCCGCCGTCTTTCCGCGGCGTCAGACCGATGATCAGCAGAGACGGCGGATCGTTCTTCAGAAAGACCTCTCCCGTTCCGTTCATCGGGTCAAGATGTTCTCCGGACACGCTGCTCCAACCCATCGACTTCAGCGAAGCGGCAAGGCCGGGAAGAGTCTGGGGAATGTCAAACTTGGAAGAAAACGCACCGTAAACGGCATCCCGTTTCGGGAAACGCATGGTCATGACCGGCGTCGCGCCGGCCGGAAGCGGAAATTCAGCCGGCCAGTCGTCAGGTTTCATACCCGACGGCGGAAGATCCATGGAGAACGAAATCACCGGATAGATTCCGTCCACCGAAAGCAGATAAAGACGGCGACGCAGGCCGTTTTTCAGTTTGAATTCCGTCAGCAGGGAATTGGCATTGAGGGCAAAGGACGCATCCGGGTAAAGTTTCCGCAGATTCCGGTAACAGACATCCAGAGAATTCCGGTTCAGCGATACTCCGAGTTCCAGGGAACGCCCGTTCACAATCACCTGTTCGGTCCAAAGCGGAGCGGACTGCACCGCCTCTTCCAGTCCGGGCGACCCGTTCCCGGAAAACGGCCAGAGCGAAAACACTTCCGCCGGAAGAAGCAGCGGAACCGTCAGAAGAATCAATACGGCAAAACGGCTCATAACACCCCGCTCATTGCAGATTGGACCGGGAATGTACGGACGCATTCGCCGCTTTCATCCACTGAGACACCAGCGGAGCCAGAATAAAATCCTCCAGTTCATTGCTGTACTCCAGCCGGGTATTGCAGAACGGACAGGTGGAAAACGCTTCAATATCCGCCGGAGCAAGCGTTTCATGGCAATTCGGACAGATCAGATAGCGGGTCTCCGGCAGAGATGCCGGGTCGGGACATGTAAAACGATATTTGGGGGGATTCAACTTTTTCATAACAGGGAACATAGCGCCGTTTTTTGAAAAAGCAAATGAATTTCCGGAAAAAATATCGCTTCGTTCTTTTGCATTTTCCTCTGCAGCAGCTTATAGTAACCGGAAAAATACAGGAGGTGCAATATGTCCGGTATCGCAAATTCAATCACGGAACTGATCGGCAATACGCCGCTGGTCCGTATCGGAAAACTGAACAAAGGCGGGGCGGAAATTCTGGTCAAAGTGGAATCGTTCAACCCCGGCTCAAGCGTCAAAGACCGCATCGGCTTCGCCATGATCGAAGACGCGGAAAAACGCGGGCTCCTCAAGCCGGGAGCGCTCATCATCGAACCGACCTCGGGAAACACGGGAATCGGCCTCGCTCTCACAGCCGCCGTCAAAGGCTACCGGCTGATCCTCACCATGCCCGAAACCATGAGCATCGAACGCAGGAAACTGCTTCAGGCTTACGGCGCGCAAATCGTTCTGACGGACGGCGCGGCGGGAATGAAAGGCGCAATCGACAAAGCGGAAGAACTTCATGCGCAGCACCCCGGTTCCTTCATCCCCCAGCAGTTTGAAAATCCGTCCAACCCGGCATGGCACAAACGGACAACCGGACCGGAAATCTGGCGCGATACCGACGGCAAAGTCGATGCGTTCATTGCCGGAGTGGGAACCGGCGGAACGCTGACCGGAGTCGGTGAATATCTGAAAGAGAAAAATCCCGCGATCCGGGTTTTCGCCGTGGAACCCGATGCTTCGGCGGTACTCAGCGGCGGAAAGCCCGGTCCGCATAAATTGCAGGGAATCGGCGCGGGATTCGTTCCGAAAATACTCAACACGGAAATCATCGACAGGATTTTCCCTGTCTCCGCGGAAGACGCCGGCAGAACGGCGCGGGATTCGGCTTCACAGGAAGGGATCCTGATCGGAATTTCCGGCGGGGCGGCGCTTTCCGTAGCGCTCAAACTTTCGCAGGAACCGGAATGGACCGGAAAACGGATCGTCGTTCTTCTGCCCGACAGCGGGGAACGGTATCTTTCCACCTGGCTGTTTGAAGCCGCACAATAATAACCTCTGGAGCTGTCATGAACGAAACTTCCCGGATCATGTTGTGGAGCACGCCGAAAAAAGCGCTGGATCCCGCAAAGGATTTTCAGCCTTACATGAATGCCTATCTGCTGAATGACGGAGCGGAACATGGAGCAGTCATCATCTTTCCCGGCGGCGGGTATTCCGTAAAAATGATGACCTACGAAGGCGAAGACGTCGCACTCAAATTCAACGAACTCGGCTTCCATGCGTTCGTTGTCGACTACCGCTGCGGCATGGACGCCTATCCGTTCCCCGCGCCGCAGGAAGATGCGTTCCGGGCTGTCAAACTGGTACGCGGACACGCAAAGGAATGGAATGTCATCCCCGACCGGATCGCCACTTGCGGCTTCTCCGCAGGGGGACACCTCTGCTGTTCCACGGCAGTCTGGTTCCGCGAGATCAAAGCGGATAACGGCGATGAATATGATGCCGTTTCCGCGCGTCCCGATGCAGTGATTCCCTGTTATGCGGTCGTTTCCGCATTTGCGTCGGATCACCCGCACACCGGCTCGTTCAATAATCTGCTGAATACAGCAAAACCGAAAGAAGCGGACCTGCACCGTCTGGCATGCGACGAACACGTCAAACCGGATTCTCCCCCGGCATTTATCTGGCACACGGCGTCGGATCAGGTGGTCCCGTACGAAAACGCAACGCTGTTTGCCGCAGCGTACCGGAAACAGGGAGTCCCGTTTGAACTGCATCTGTACCCGTATGGACCGCACGGACTCGGAATCGGAACACAGGACCAGTTTGCAGAAGTCCGCAGCTGGCCGGCACTCTGTGCGGAATTTCTGAACAATCTTTCCCGCTGACCGTTCCCTTTCCAACGGGCGGTTCGTTGAAAACGGAAATTCTTTCAACGCTTCTTATGCCGCCGGAGTTTCCGGTACAAAAAAAGCGGCACATGCGGATGCTGCATCCTGCATGTGCCGCGAATCATGTTCCGGCAGGGAAACGGATTATTTCTTCACCTGCGGAAACGTCTCCAGAGCCTCCTGGGCACAGGCGCGGAGAAGAACGGCCTGTTTCTTCCCGATATTATTCGGAACGAATTTGATTTCCGACGGTTTTTCCCCGAAGAGGAAACCGTACCAGACGCAAGCCTGAAGATAATTGCCGTCGTTGTTCAGATGAATTCTGTCGACTCTCATCGTCATTTCACCGGATTTTCTGTCTTTCATCCAGTATTCATTTCCGACGACTTCTCCGGCACGTCTCGGCAGATCCGGGAAGACGTATGTCTTGCGTTCCTCCGGGGTCGGAGCGGTATATTTCACCGGGGTCTTCGCACGGAACGCCTGAACGGCTTTTCCCACCGGGATAATGCGGAAATTATGTTTTTTTGCAAGTTCGGTATAATTCTCGGTCAGACGGTCATACATGCCGTTCTGGTCAAATCCCCAGCCGGGCTTGGCTCCGCCGATGCGTCCGTCGTCATTGCGGTAAGCCCAGGTCTGCTGAATCACGATCTCCGCCTGCGGGGCATTTTTGCGGATATAAGCGATCAGCTCATCCGCGGCGGGCTGGGTTTTCGCTTTGTTCCAGCTCTCAGGGCTGCCCTGCTGAATGGTGACGATATCCCACTTCGCAGCCTTGATCATTTCCGGCAGATTGACTTTTCTTCTCTTCGGCCAGTTGGTCGAATAAGGTTTGTAATTCGGATCGTCTTCCGCCTTTTTCAATTCGGCAATGTGACGGTTCAGCGTGCAGCCGCCGATCATCATCTGCGCGATTTCGAGCTTGTGCTCCTTCTCCGCTTTGACGATCTTCGGCAGATACGCCAGCACGCTCTGCGAGAAACTGTTACCGATCATCAGGACTTTGAGCTCTTTTGCGCTCAAGGTCACCGCAGCGAGCATCGCCGCGGCCATAAGAAACATTTTTGTCATAAAACTCCCTTTCTGTTTACAGAGCACCGGGTCCGGTTGACTCCGGGTTATTTGGGATTTATAATAGCATCGTTTCCCTGTCTTGTCAAGTTTTCCCATAATAATTACAAATCCGGTTTACCGCAAAACAGAATCGGCAGTTTCACCATCCGCGCATGTCTCCCCGCCGGAATTTCTCTGCTTCGTTTTACGGAGTACGGCGGTATTTTATAAAAAATCGCGAATATTTTTTGATTTTCATTTGCGCTTTTCATAAACTGAAACTAGATTGCCGGAAACCAGAAAGAAAATTCACCATGCTGAACCAACTGATCGAAACCTTGAAATCCGGAATCATTTCCTCCGGCGGCGACATCTGCCGTCCGGGTCAACACCTCACGTTTATCCGTCTTCAGGACCGTAAAGCGGCGAATGAAAACGGCGTGGCGACGCTGACGCTCGAATCCGGAGCGCTCCGGATCTCCGCGGCGTTCCGCGATACCGACATCGGCAATTCCGCCCGCCGTAACAACGAACAGACCTGGCTCACCGGCGATGCAATGGAATGTTTTCTGCAGGTGCCCGGCCATGACGACTATTTTGAATTCCATGTCACCCCGGAAAATTACACGCTTCAGCTTCATCTTCCCTCTGCGGAAGGACGCGCCTCTCTCCCGTTCGAGCAGAAACTCTGCAATGCCGGCATACGGACCAACGCGCGGATCGAACGTGACCGGAACCTGTGGTGCGGTGAAATCGTTGTACCGTTCGCGGGAATCGGACTCACGGAGGAATTGACGGACGGACTCGCGTTCGCGATCTGCCGTTACAACTATAACAAACCGGATCCGGAACCGGAAATTTCATCCACGGTCCGTTTTGCCGGAGAAACGTTTCATGCGCCCCCGCAATGGCACCGGCTCCGCATCGGATAATTTTCTTGAAACAGCGCTTTAAATCCGCATGAACCGGAACTATATTATTCCGGAACATCATAACTCATCAAGAGGAATACGGATATGTCTTTTGGAAAACTCTTTGCGTTTCTTCCGGCCCTGCTGATTCTGCTTACGGCCTGTCAGACCGACTACCGGACCAACGCGGCCGAGCGTGCCCGCGCATACGCACTCAAATACAGCCGGGATCTGCCCGAATCGGACCGGAATTTCATCCGTTACAATGACCCGGTCCTGATGTCCGATCTGCTGTTCTCCTACAGACAGCCGGCATTTTCGTCGCTTGACGCCGGTCCGAACCGCTATGACTCCTGGGGAATCCGGAAAACCAATATCTACGACTACATGCACACCGCATTTGTCTGGCATCTGCCGAAATCCGGCTTCTCTCTCGTTGTGGACGGCGCGGGCGAACGGACCCAGCGCGGCTGGACTCCGACTCAGGTTCTTTACAAACGGTTCGTTCCGGAAAACACAGCGTTCTCCGCCGCAAAGCTCAAAGCGGTCAACTTCATCGCCAACTTTTTCCCCGATTTGAAATCGGAAGAGATCAACGAAATCCGCTTCAACGAACCGGTCGTCTCCGCAACGGCGTTTCTGCTGACGGCTCAGGAAAATCCAAACCGTGACACACAGGTGCAGAAATGGATGAACTATATCCGGAGCGGAAACGGAACAGACTCAAAAGCAAAAACTCAAATATCCCTGATATGGACAAGTCCCGTCAACGGGAAAAAAATGGTCGTGACCGGTGAAGCTCCGAAAAAGAATCTCTATGGCTGGAAACCGGTCAAAGCATATCTCCTTGATCCGAAAGAACTGGAAGAATCCACGCTGAACGAGAGAATTCCCCTGAAAGATCCGCAGAATGAAGAGGGCGAAATCCTGATCACCCCGAAAGACGAAGCGGACCCGCTGATTGTCGAACCGGCATTCCACCAGATGCAGAATCAGCCGAGATAACAGATCATGCGGCGTTTCCACCCCACCCTGATCCGTCCGGCGGTGCTTCTGCTGCTTTCCATACTGGTCCCCGCATCCGGGCTCTCCCTGCGCCTGATCCGGGCTGGATCGGAAACCGGACGGATTCTGGAGTTCTGGCAGACACTTCCCGCGCTGTTCTTCCTCACTTTTTTTCTGTTCGGGCTCGGTGTTCCGCTGGTTCTGAGCGCCCTCCTGCTGAAAGACCGCCCGGAACGCGTCATGCTGACTCCGGCATCAACCGCTCTGGTGGTTCTCTTTCCGCTTGAACTGTTCTGTGACGACATGCTGTTTCCCCTGTTTGTCAGCCTGACACTGCTCTCTTTCACGTTTCTCCTGACTCCCTGTCTGCGCCCCTGCAAACGGTTCGGGGAATTTAACCGCATTCCCCCGGAACTGGCATTGAAAGGGTTCTGTCTGCTGGAAGCATCCGGAACGACTCTTGCCCTGATCCCGATTCTGTTCCGGACCCGGAACTGGCGACTGCTGGCGGATCAGGGATTGTTTCTGCTGTTCCTTGCGGTCCTTTATTTTGGCGTACTCTGGCTCCGCCGGAAATTCCGCTGATGCAGAAACGCTTCCGTACCGCCTATCTGGAACTGACCAACATCTGCAACCGCAGCTGTGCGTTCTGCCGTGGCACGAACCGTCCGCCGGGGCGGATGAGCGAATCCCTGTTTGCCCGTCTTGCCCCGCAGGTCGCGGAAGTCGCAGAGCAGGCATATCTGCACATCATGGGGGAAGCGCTCCTGCACCCGTCCCTGCCGGAACTGTCGGAAATTGCCGCAAACGCCGGACTCCCTCTCTGCATGACGACCAACGGAACTCTATTCGGCCATGCCAACGCCGCCGTACTGACCCGTCCGGTTTACCGCCAGCTGAACATCTCCCTGCATTCCGGTTTAACGGAAGCCGGACAGGAGCGGATCTTTGAATTCGCGGACTCTCTTCTTGTGGAAAATCCGGCGATCCGCATCAACTTCCGTCTGTGGGATGTGGGCGACCTCACCCCGGAACTTCAGCGGATCGCAAACCGTTTCCGTATTTCAGTCCCCGCACCATCGCAGACGCACCGGAGCATCCGGCTGAAGTCCCGTCTCTCTCTCCACCTGGACCGTTCCTTTGAATGGCCGTCGCTTGACTCTCCGCCGCTTTCCGCTCATGGCAGCTGTCATGGCGGAATCCATCAGTTCGGAATTCTCTGCAACGGAACCGTCACCGCGTGCTGTCTGGATGCGGACGGCGCAATGAATTTCGGCAATGCGGGAGAACGTCCGCTGCGGGAGATCCTGTTTTCCCGCCGTTTCGAGCAGATGCGCAACGCGTTTCACCGCGGGGAAGTGACGGAACCGCTCTGCCTCCGCTGCCGCTACCGCGAGCGGTTCCGCATATCGGAGCAATAAGCATATTTTTCCGTCTTTCAAACTGTACTTTTCCGAAATCCATGATATATTAATCCGGTAAATTAAGGTTGATTACATGGATCCGCAGCTTCACGACACACTGAAACGCCATTTTGGCTTTGATACATTTCTTGACAATCAGGAGCCTATCGTAGAATCCGTTCTCGCCGGCAGGGATCTGTGCGTCATCATGCCGACCGGCGCGGGGAAATCGCTCTGCTATCAGCTTCCGATCCTCGTCCGGCAAGGTTACGGCATCATCGTTTCCCCGCTGATCTCGCTCATGAAAGATCAGGTTGATTCCCTGTGCGAAAAAGGAATCCCCGCCGCCTATATCAACACCACGGTTCCGGCTGCGGAACAGCACCGGATTCTTGGCGATACCGATGCGGGATTCGTAAAACTGCTTTATGTGGCGCCGGAGCGGTTTCAAACCGATCTGTTCCAGAACTTCCTGTATCGCTGTCCGCCGGAAATCATGGTGGTTGACGAAGCGCACTGCATCAGCCAGTGGGGACACGATTTCCGTCCGGCGTACACCCGGCTCGGCGAAATCATCGAGCGGTATGCGATCAAACAGGTCTGCGCATTCACCGCCACCGCCACCACACAGGTACGGGACGACATTCTCCGGCAGCTCCGCAGGCCGGACATGGAACTCCGCGTTGCCGGATTCAAACGCCCGAATCTCTCGTTCTCCGTCATTCAGTGCCAGGGCTCGGAAGACAAGAACCGTGCTTTGCGGAAACTCCTCCGGAGAAAAGTCCCCACGATCATTTACGCCTCGACCCGTAAAAACGTGGAACAGCTTCACACCGAATTCGGCTTCATCCCCTATCACGGCGGAATGAGCGATGAAAAACGCACCGAAGCCCAGAACAAATTCATGACCGATCCCTGCCCCGTACTCGTCGCGACAAACGCGTTCGGAATGGGTATCGACCGTCCCGACGTCCGGCTCGTAATCCATTACAACATCACCGGATCGCTGGAAGCCTATTATCAGGAAGCCGGACGCGCCGGACGGGACGGCGAGCCCGCCGACTGCGTGCTCCTTTTCTCTTACAGCGACCGTTTCATTCAGGAATTCATGCTTGACATGAACAATCCTTCCGAACAGCTGATCCGGGAGGTGTATGACACGCTTTGTGAAATGGCGCTCGAACAGAAAAGCAATACGTTTGAGTTCTCCATGGACGAACTGCTTCCGCGACTGGAATTCGCTTCCAAGGAGGGACAGCTCCAGCCGGTCATGGCGGTTCTCGAAAAAAACGGCTGGATCGAACGCGGATACCGTCAGCAGAACAACGGCATTCTCTCCATTCCCGGCGATCTGGAGCAGCTTGCCGCGGCGCATGAAAGCCAGTCGACTCAACGCTCCCGCTTTCTCCACCGCATAATCCGCAAGTTCGGCACCCGGCTCGCAAACGGCGTTTCCTGCACTCCGGAACAACTTGCACAAACAGCGGGACTCAATCCCGACCAGATCAGACGGGTTCTGAACAACCTTACTCAAACCGGGTGTCTGCACTGGACGACTCCGTTCACCGGACGTTCCATCACCCTGCTGCGCCCGGAGGAAGAGGAACTCGACATTGATTTCACCGCGATCTCCCGGAAACGCGATATGGAATTCCGGCGGCTGGAAGAAGTGATCGGCTACACCAGAACCCGCAAATGCCGTCAGGATTACCTGATCTCCTACTTCGGCGAAGAAGTCGGCAACTGGAGCTGCCGGAACTGCGACAACTGCGGCAAAACCGGAAGTATCGGCGCCGCTCTCCGGGACCTGACCGAAACCGAAGAGGAAGCCGTGCGCGCCATTCTTCATACGGTCGACGCCTTTTCCGGACGCCTCGGACGCGGCAAGCTGAGTCTGATTCTTGCCGGGTCACGCCGTCCGGAGCTTGTGGAACGCGGACTCGACCGCAACCCGTTCTTCGGACGGCTGAAAAGCCTGAAACAGAACAATATCCTGATGTTCATGAAAGCTCTGGAAGACGCCGGCTGTCTGGAACGCGTCGGCGACCCGGAATATCCGTGTCTGGACCTGACCTGTTTCGGAACCAACGTCATGAACGGTATGGAAAAGGTCCGCCTCACTCTGCCGGAAACAGACCTCCCGGTGCCCCGCAGAACAGCGGCAAAAAGCAAAGCGGAACGTCCCGTTCACGTCGCGGATTCGCCGGGGGATCTCGGCCTCTACGACAGACTCCGTCTGATCCGTGCCGGACTCGCGGAGAAACGTCATGTCCCGGTCTACTGCATCCTCTCCAACGATGCGCTCGCCGGACTCGCCGAAGCCAAACCGGAAACACCCGACGAAGCGCTGGATATCCGCGGAATCGGCATGGCGAAACTGACGACGATCATCCCGCCGTTTCTGAAGGAAATCGCGAAATGGAAAGCGGAAAACACAATAAAATTTTAAATTCAATCATCAAATAAAAAGGATTTGACCATGATCGACCTTGAATTGCTGAAAGACCTGATCCGCTGCAAAGCGGTCAGCAAAGATCTCCCCGCAGTCAACCGGGCTGTGGACCGGATGCACCGTTTCCTTTCGGAACACGGGCTGCACTGCACGGTCGAGGAACTGGACGGACGCAGGATTCTGTACGCTTCCACCGTTCCGGGCAAAACGCCGGATGTTCTGCTGAATGCGCATCTTGACGTGGTCCCCGCACCCGATTCCATGTTTGAACCGGAAGAACGGGACGGCAGACTTTTCGCACGCGGCAGCTCCGACTGTCAGGGCAACTCCGTCGTGCTCGCACAGGTGCTCTGCGATCTTGCAGGAAAAGCGAATGTCGGCGCGATCTTCTCCACGGACGAAGAAACCGGCGGCGGGACCACAGCCCGCATGGTGGAACTGGGCTATGGCGCACGCAGGATCATTCTGATTCTGGACGCAGCCCCCTATGCAATCGCCCATGCACAGAAAGGGATCATCGCCCTCACGCTCCGGGCTCACGGAAAAGGCGGCCACTCCTCGGAACCGTGGAATCTGGACAATCCCATCGACCGGCTGATCGACGGCTACCGGAAACTGCGCGACGCGTGGCAACCCCTGCCGGAAGATCACTGGGGCGACACCATGGCGCCCTGCATTCTCTCCGGCGGAAGCGCCGCCAACCAGGTCCCCGACACAGCGGAAATGGTGCTGAACATCCGCTTCATCCGGGAAGAGGAGCAGGAAGACATCATCCGCCGGGTCAGAGAACTGTCCGGACTGGAAGTCATCGTCAACGCGACCTCCGCACCCGCATTCGTCGATGAAACGCACCCGCTGATGCAGAAGCTGAAAACGGCGATGCAGAAAAAATTCCCCGGACATCCTGTCGAATTTTTCCGTATGCACGGAGCAACCGACGCCCGGCATTTCGCGAAAAGCGGCGTACCGATCGCAATATTGGGAACCGTAGGCGGCGGCATGCACTCCTCCGGAGAATGGGTCTCCCTTCAAAACCTGGAAGAGTACCGCGCTCTGCTTGAGGAGTTCATCCCGGAAATCGCCGCGGACTGAGAAAAAGCGGCGGAGCCGTCCGGCACACGGTCCGCTCCGGAAAAATAGAGACGAAAATCCGCTTTCTCTCTGGAAAAATCGTAAAAACAGGCTACTGTATGGAATGATGAAAGGATCCGGAGCACGTTTATGTTGTCAATGTTATATAATATCGTTTTCCCGCTGGCGTTTCTGTTTTTTCTGCCGGGACTGCTGATCAAGCTGATCCGCCGTCCGGGAACCAAAAAAAATTATCCCGAACGGTTCGCCGTCTTCACCAAAGAAAAAAAAGAACGGCTGAAAGCACTGAACCATCCGGTCTGGATGCACGCGGTAAGCGTCGGAGAGACCAATCTTGCGCTGACGGCGCTCCAGGCGTGGCGGAAACTTGACCCGGAGCGCAGATTCGTACTGTCGACCACGACCACAACCGCTCAGGAGATTGCCCGCAGGAAAGTGCCGGAAGGCGTCGAAGTGATCTTCTGCCCGATTGATTTTCTTCCGTTCGTGCGGAAAACGTTCGACGTGATCCAGCCGTCCGGACTCATCATCTTCGAAACGGAAATCTGGCCGAATCTGATCCGAACGGCAAAGAAACGCGGTCTTCCGCTTGCATTGGTCAACGCCCGCATGTCGGACCGCTCCATGCGCGGATACCGCAGATTCCGCATGTTTTTCGCTCCGGTCCTCCGCTATTTCGACGCAGTCTGCGTTCAGACGGAAGCCGACCGGGAACGTTATCTGATGATCGCTCCCGATATGGCGGACCGGATCGTCGTCGGGGGGAATATCAAATTTGACCAGCGTGCTCCGGAGAATTTCAAACTGCCGGATCTGACCGCCGTTTTCCCTGCGGGCGCCTCCCCTGTCATCATCGGTGCAAGCACGCATCCTTATGAGGAAAAAATGATCGTGGATGCGTTTCTTCAGCTGCGCGATCAATACAGCGGAGCGGCGCTGATCCTCGTTCCCCGCCATGCGGAACGCGGAGCGGAACTCGCGGAAATGCTCAAATCGAAAAACGTCACGTTCCTCCGCCGGTCCACCGGAGAACGGACCGGAGAGGGATATGTGGAATGCCTGCTTGCCGATACCACCGGGGAACTGATGGGGTTCATCGCCGCCTCGGACATCGTCATCATGGGAAAAACGCTTGCCGGAAATCATGACGGACAGAACATCATCGAGCCCGCCGTGCTCGGCAAAGCAATCGTCTGCGGACGGGAACTGCGCAACTTCCGCGAAGCAATGAGCATACTCAAGAAAGCCGATGCCGTACTCACCGTGGAAACCGGCGACGAACTCCGCAGGGCGCTTTACATGCTCTCCGCCGATCCGGAAATGCGCAACAAACTCGGCAGACGCGCACACGAAGCCATTACCGCCCACAGCGGGGCGATCGCCAAAAATATCGAACTATTGGAGAAACTGTTTTGAAAACGCAAATGCAGCTGGCCCGTGAAGGGATCATCACACCGCAGGTTCAAACCGTCGCGGACAAGGAACTCCGCCCGGTCGAATTTATCCGTGAACGCGTCGCCGACGGACGGATCGTAATTCCCGCAAACATCAATCACAAAAATCTTGTCCCGATGGGAATCGGGCGGGAACTCCTGACCAAGATCAATGCCAACATCGGCAACTCCGCGATGTCAAGCTGTCCGCAGGCGGAAAAACGGAAACTGGATCAGGCAATCCGGTACGGTGCCGATACCGTGATGGACCTCAGCACCGGCGGAGACATCGACCTGATCCGCCGCTCGATCATCGACGCAAGCCCCGTCCCGGTCGGCACGGTGCCGATCTATGAAGTCGTTGCCAAATACGGCTCGGATGATTTCAACGGCGACGTGATCGTCGATACCATCCTGTCCCAGGCGAAACAGGGCGTGGACTACATGACCATCCATCCCGGACTCCTCCGCCGTCATGTGCCGATTGCGCTCAAACGGGTGCTGGGCATCGTCAGCCGCGGCGGATCGCTGATCGCACGCTGGATGCAGCGCTACGAACAGGAAAACCCGTTCTATTCCCGGTTTGACGACATCCTCAATATCTGCCTGGATTACGATGTAACACTGTCGCTCGGCGACGGACTCCGTCCCGGATGCCTTGCGGATGCAAGCGACGAGGCGCAGTTTGCGGAACTCGACACGCTCGGCGAACTGGTCCGCCGCTGCCGCGCCGCCGGAGTGCAGGCAATGGTGGAAGGTCCCGGACACGTCCCGTTCAACGAGATCGAAATGAACATGAAACGCGAACAGGAAGTCTGCGGCGACGCACCGTTCTACATCCTCGGACCGGTCGTGATCGACTGCGCGCCGGGCTACGACCATATCGTCGCGTCGATCGGCGGCACGGCGGGCGCATACTACGGCGCCGCCATGCTCTGTTATGTAACGCCGATGGAACACCTCGGTCTGCCGGAAGCGGAAGACGTCCGCAACGGTGTAATCGCATTCAAAATCGCCGCTCATGCGGCGGATGTGGCGCTCAAAAAACCGGGCGCGGTCAACCGCGACAACGCCATCGGCAAAGCCCGCGCGACATTCGACTGGGAAAAGCAGTTCGATCTCGCCTTGGATCCCGACCGGGCGCGCGAATACCGCAAACGCGCTCTTGACGCCTCGTCTGTCAAACCGCAGCACGGAACCAAATTCTGCACGATGTGCGGTCCGGACTTCTGTTCCATGCGGATCAGCTCGGACTTGAAAAACGGAAACAAAGAATGACCGGAGAACCCGACGAACTCGCCGCCCGTTTTCTGAATGATGAATACTTCATGCGGGCGGCTCTCCGTCAGGCGGAAATTGCCGGATCGGAAGACGAAGTTCCCATCGGAGCGGTCGCAGTCAAAAACGGTGTCATCATCGCGCGCGGCTGGAATCAGGTTGAGCGGCTGAAAGATGCAACGGCACACGCCGAACTGCTCGCAATGACGGCGGCTGCGGCGGCCGTCGGCGACTGGCGGCTCGACGGCGTCACGATCTATGTGACAAAGGAACCCTGCGCAATGTGTGCGGGCGCGTTGGTGAACACAAGGGTGGAACGTGTTGTCTATGGTATGGCGGATCCGCGCTCCGGCTGCGCCGGGTCGGCATTGGATGTGACCGGATTTCCCGGAATGCTTCATCAGGTCCGCGTAACCGGAGGAGTCCTGGAAGAGGAGTGCAAAGCCATGATCCGCACGTTCTTCGCAAGGGTCAGAAAAAAATAACTGAGGTATCGTCTATGGGGAAAAAATATTGGAGTCTGTTTCTTGCATTCAGTATGCTGCTCTCCGCCTCTGCGGCGGAAAAGCCGGCGGAAAAAGCGAAAAAAGCGGAACTGCCGTACAAGAGTCTTTCCGTTTTCATGGAGGCCATCCAGCTTCTCCGGGAAAAATATGTGGATTCCGGCAAGACCTCCTATGAAAACCTGCTGCGCGCCGCCATGCGCGGAATGACGCAGGAACTTGATCCGTTCAGCAATTACGAAGAACCCGAACGCTTCAAATCCACCATGGAGGACACCCGCGGCAAGTTTCCGGGAATCGGGATCGTCCTCTCCGCAAAAAACAACGCTTTTGAAATCGTCTCCGTCATGGAGGACGCCCCTGCCATGAAAGCGGGACTGCGTCCCGGCGACGCTCTTCTGGAAGTGGATGGTAAAGATACCCGCATGCTTTCTCTCTCGGATTGCGTAAAACTGATCAAAGGCGCTCCGGGAACATCGCTGAAACTGAAAATCTATCGTCCGGAAGGAGATTTGACAAAAGAGTTCACCGTCACCCGTGCCGAAATCGCCCTGACCTCGGTAAAAGCGGCGGGGATGATCTCTGACAAAATCGGTTATCTGCGCATTACGCAGTTCTCCGCCTCCACTGCCGCCGATATGGAAAAAGCGATCAGAACACTCCGGGAAAAGGGGGCGGAAAGCCTGATCATCGACGTCCGCAACAATCCCGGCGGTCTGCTCAATTCCGCAGTCGAAACGCTCAGCCGCTTTCTCCCGGCAGACAAACTTGTGGTCTCCGTGGAGGGACGCGCGGAAGAGACGGTCCGGCACAACACCGTCAACTGTTGGAAAGACCGTGAAATCCCGATTGTCATACTGGTCAACGAAAATTCCGCAAGCGCGGCGGAAATCCTCGCCGCCTGTATGCAGGATTATAAACGCGCGATTCTGGTCGGTTCCAAAACATTCGGCAAAGGCTCGGTTCAGGTTCTGATCCCCCTGTCCGACGGCGGAGCGCTCCGGATTACAACCGCCAAATATTACACTCCGAGCCGGCGGCTGATTCACGGGAACGGCGTATCTCCGGACATCGCGGTGAACACGACTCCGGCACAAAGCGCGGCAATCGCCCGGCATTTGGCAATCCGCGGCGACAAACTGCCGGAACTGCGCTCCGGGAAATACCGTGACGCGCAGCTGGAACGCGCCATCGAAATACTCAAAGGAATAAACATCTTCCGCAAAGCGGAAAAAGATTGACTATGCCGCATTCATGCGGTATATTACGGAAACGGAGGTTCTTATGTTAGGTGAACGGGATTATATGCGGCGCATGAAGGAGCCGGAACAGACAGCGGCTTCCGGTTCCATGTGCCTTCTGATTCTGATTGCGGTCAATGTCGTAATCTGGATGCTGGGCCGTCCTTTCGCGGGGCATCTCGTCCTGACACCGGAAGCGGTACGGCACTTTGAACTCTGGCGGTTCATCACGGCGGCGTTCACCCATTTTGATTTCTGGCATCTGTTTTTCAATATGTTCGGTCTCTGGATGTTCGGATCGCTCTCCGCTCCGACCCTCGGCTGGAAAAATTTCCTGAATCTCTATCTGATCAGCGGCACGTTCGGCAATGTGCTGTGGTATGTGTTCAACATCGACACTCCGGCGGTTCTGCTCGGCGCATCGGGCGCGGTAGTCGGAGTAATCATGGCAACCGCAATGATCATGCCGAATCTCCGCGTGCTTCTGCTGTTTTTCCCCGTTCCGGTCAAACTCAAAACAATGGCGATCGTCTACATTGTCCTTGAAGTCGTCCAGCAGGGCGCAAACATTCAGTCGAATATCGCCTATCTCGTGCATATCGGCGGCTTCTTCGCAGGTTTTCTGTTCATGCACCTGTTCCTGAGTCGGGAAATCGTCTGGAGCCCGCTGGACCTGCTCCTTGGAAAACAACGCCCCGTCTCTCCGCGCATGGAGGAATTCCGCCGCGCTCAAAGACCGCACAAGCCGCCGCGCGGATGGACCGTTTCCTCGTACCGGAATTACACCGGCGGCGCCGTTTCGCCGGAAGAGATCGACCGGATTCTCGATAAACTGTCCCGGACCGGAATCAACAGTCTCTCCGAAGAGGAAATGGAGATTCTGCGGAAAGCGCGGGAACAGATGAAATCGCCTAAATAACCGAAAGGAACTTTTCCATGAATATACTCTGGGTCACCAGTGAAGCGGTCCCCTACGCAAAAACAGGCGGACTCGCGGATGTTTCGTCCGCACTCCCGATCGCGCTTGCCGAACGCGGACACAAAGTCTCCGTCGTCATGCCGTATTATCCCCAGCTCATGGGAAAACTGAATCTGAAATTCGATGAAACGCACGATCTGCTGCGCGTTCCCTTCGGCGACGGCTGCGAATGGGCAAAAGTCAACGTTCTGCGGCAGAATGAAAATCTCACCTGGTATTTTCTGGAATATCACCGGTTCTTCGACCGCCCGAATCTGTACGACTGGAACGGGCAGGAATATGCCGATAATGCCCAGCGCTACATTTTCCTCTGCCGCGCGGCAATGGAACTCGCGGCGAATTTCCGCCTGGCGCCCGATATTCTCCACGCCAACGACTGGCATGCAGCCCTCTGCTGTGTTTACCTCAAAAGCGGACTCTATTCCGGTCATGAACAGTTCCGCAACACCCGGTCCATCCTCACGATCCACAACATCGGTTATCAGGGCAATTTCGATAAGGGAAATCTCTATTGGACCGGGCTCGGATGGGAATATTTCAACTGCCTCTGCCTGGAATTTTACGATCGGCTCAACTTCCTGAAAGGCGGCATCATGTGCGCCGATATGGTTTCGACCGTCAGCCCGACCTATGCCCGCGAAATCCTCTCGCCGGAATACGGCTTCGGACTCGACGGCGCACTCCGGCACCGGGCGTCAACCGGACGGCTCCGCGGAATTCTGAACGGCATCGACTCCAAAGTCTGGAATCCTGCGCACGACAAGTTCCTGCCCGCCGTTTACTCTGCGGAAAAGCCGGACGGCAAGGCAGAATGCCGCCGTGCCCTTCAGGAAAAATTCGGACTCCCGGTCCGGAAGGATGTTCCGCTGTTCGCCGTAATCTCCCGCCTTGCCTATCAGAAAGGACTTGACGTATTCGCCTTCGGCCTTGAAGAACTGCTGCGGGAATGCGATTACCAGTTCGTCGTCGTCACCTCCGGCGATAAAAACATTGAAGGTTATCTGCAATATCTCGCACAGAAGTATCCGCAGAAATTCGCATTGTATCTCGGCTACGCGGGCGAACCGGCGGCGCACCTCGTGGAAGCGGGCGCGGATCTGTTCATCATGCCGTCGCGCTACGAACCCTGCGGGCTCAACCAGATGTATTCGATGGCATACGGCACACTGCCGATCGTCCGCCATACCGGAGGACTTGCCGATACGGTGTTCAATTACGATCCGGCAACACCGGACCGCTCGACCGGGTTCGTTCTGTGGGATCTCAACGCGGCGTCGCTGAACGCCACGATCCGCTGGGCTGCCGACATCTGGAAAAATCATCCGGAAGCCGTTGCCCGGATGCAGCGCAACGGCATGACCACCGATTTCTCCTGGAACCGCACAGCCTCCGAATATGAGAAGATGTACAACGATGCGCACCTCTGATTTTGATTACACTCTCCCGGAAGAGCTCATCGCCCAGAATCCGCCCGAACACCGCGGCGATTCCCGGATGATGGTCCTTGACGCCGGAACGGGAACATGCGAGATCATGCCATTCCGCCGGATCACCGGTTATCTCCGTCCCGGCGACTGTCTGACCGTCAACAATACCCGCGTAATCCGGGCGCGCCTGTTTGCCCGGAAAGATACCGGTGCTCATATTGAAATCATGCTCCTGCGTCCGCAGGCCGATCCGTCGCGCTGGAGCTGTTTTCTCAAACCCGGAAAACGCGCTCCCGCCGGCGTCACGCTCGCTCTTCTGCGGCAGGATGAAACGGACTCCCCGTATTCCGTAACGGTTGTCTCCAAAGATCCCGCCGGGGAATGCATCGTGGAGTTTTCCGGAGCTTCCGTCGACCATATTCTTAACGAGTGCGGGCATATTCCCCTGCCGCCGTACATCAAACGCCAGAGCCTGCCGCCCGATGCGGAACGGTATCAGACCGTTTATGCAGAAGCGCCGGGCGCGGTTGCCGCCCCGACTGCCGGACTTCATTTCACCAGAGAGATTCTTGCCGCATTGGAGCAAAACGGCGTCCGGCGGGCGGAACTGACCCTGCACGTCGGACAGGGCACATTCAAACCCGTCACTGCGGACGAGATCACGGATCACAAAATGCACTCGGAAGAGTACATCCTCCCGGAGCACGTCGCCGGACTGCTGAATGAGACCCGGCGGAACGGACACCGCATCGCCGCAGTCGGCACGACTTCCCTGCGCGTTCTGGAATCATGCGTCAACCCGGACCGCACGTTCCGGGCGCAGTCGGGCAGTACGGATATTTTCATCTATCCGCCGCACGATGTACTTTCAGCCGATATTCTGCTGACGAATTTTCATCTTCCGAAAAGTACGCTTCTGATGCTTGTCTGCGCGTTCGCCGGCTATGAACACACAATGAACGCCTACCGGATCGCCGTCCGGGAACGGATGCACTTTTTCAGCTACGGCGATTGCATGCTGATCTTGAAATAACACCATTACCCAAGGAGAAAACCGATGTCCGCCGCAATCATCCCATCCATGTGGAGCAGTTTTGTTATGGAAGAATCCCCGGAGCAAATGGTCCGGACCATGCTCCAATACGGCTACCGCTGTACGGAACTCTCCGATGAACACAGCGCTGTTCTTCTGGACCGGGGCGATCCGGAAACTGTCGGAGCGGAATTCAAGCGCTTTATGGATGAACAGGGATTCTCAACTCCACAGGGACACCTCCTGCTGCATTGCGACCTCTCCGTCGGCTCCGCGAAGGAGAAAGCGGATCTGTTTGAAACGTTCCGCAAATGGTTTGCGCTTTACCATGCGCTGAACGTCAAGGCGGCGGTTCTGCATCCGGGCGGGTTGCGACATGGCGCGGAATACCGTTATGGAAGCGGAGAGGTATGGGATAATACGGTCGCCAACCTGTCCGGTCTGCTGCAGCTTGCCGAGGGGGCGTCTTTCACGATCTGTCTGGAAAATCTTCCCCGGACTTATCCGACCGACCGCGAACTGGAACAGCTGATCGCGGCAGTTCCGGACGGAGAAAAACTTGGAATCTGTCTGGATACCGGACATCTTGCGCTCAATCACGGCAACTGTGCGGAATTCATCAGGCGGACTGCGTCCCGCCTGAAAGCGCTCCACATCACGGATTGCATTGATTGCCCGGACGGCGGCAAACACGATCATTTCTTCCCGACGACCGGCAGTATTGACTGGCGGGAAACGGTCCGTGCGCTCCGGTCCGTCGACTATCACGGACTTTTCAACTACGAAGTCCCGCGGGAACGTCAGGCTTCCGCCTCCATCAGCCGCCTGAAGCTGGAATACAGCCGCCGTCTCGCCGATCTTCTGCTGGAAGATCCGGAAATTTGATGTCTCCAGCTGTTGCAAAATGCGGAAAGAACGTTTATAGTAACCGGGAACACCTGAAATTCCAACCAAACAGAGGAGTCACGGCTATGGCTAAAATCTCGGAAAGCGTCTGTCTGAATCATCCCAGCACCCCGGCGGTCACCCGTTGCGCAACCTGCAGCAAACCGATATGCAAACAGTGTATCGTAAGCAAAAACGGTTCCAGCTACTGTTCCAGGCAATGTGCGGACAATGCAGCGGAATCCGTCGGGAGGGTCGGCCAGGTTCTGGAAAACAAGAAAAAGGCTGATGCAAAAGCACGCAGAAGAACCGTAATCGCAGCAATCCTTCTTCTTGCCGCTGCCGCCGCGGCATACTGGTACTACTCGCAGAACAAAGACGACGTTGACCGGATGGTCAAAAAAACAGAACGCACGATCAACAAAGCCGCCAAAGACACCAAAAAATCCATTGAAAACAAACTGCCCTCCAGTTCCACCTACAAACGGGAACGCGAAGACATGGTCCAGTAACCGGGATCGCGCGGCACGGCAGCACATTGTTCCGTGCCGCAAAACTCCGCATGGATGTCACGAACTGTATCATTCAATCACATATTGCACATAAAACATATCTTGAAGCCATCGCCCCGAACGGATATATTACCTCCATTATAAAGAAATTCTTTCTCAAAAAGTATGAAATAAAAAACGGGGAAACATTGTCATAAAATACCAATCATTGACAAAAAATCGCATCCGGGCTTGAACGGCCGGGCACTGTTACTATATTACCCTCGAACCATTCATCAGAAAATCACAAACAGGATACAGCATGAAAAAAGCATCGGTGATCATCATCGGAGGCGGCGGACGCGGCAGTATCTATTCCGGCCATTTGCGGACACTCTCCGATCGGGCAGAAGTCGTGGCAATCGCGGAACCGCGCGATTTTTTCCGCGACCGGATCGCGCAGACTCATCATATTCCGCCGGAAAACCAGTTCCGGGACTGGCACGAACTGCTCAACCGCCCGAAATTCGCCGATGCCGTCATCATCACGACGCAGGACCGGATGCATCTGGAACCGGCAATCGCATTCGCCAGGCTCAAATATGATATTCTCATCGAAAAACCGCTGGCTCCGACTCTGGAAGAGTGCCGGGATCTGATCGCGGCAGCCGAAAATAACGGCATCATCATGTCTGTCTGCCACGTCCTCCGCTACACCAACTTCACCCGCAAACTCAAAGAACTGATCACCGGCGGAAAGATCGGAACCGTGATGAGCGTTCAACATCTGGAACCGGTCGGACACTGGCGGTTCGCACACTCCTATGTCCGTGGGAACTGGCGAAAAGAGGAAAATTCCTCCTCCGTTCTGCTTGCAAAATCAATCCACGATCTTGACTGGATTCGCTATATCGTTGATTCCGCTCCGAAACAGGTTTCCTCGTTCGGCTCGCTGATGTTTTTCAAAAAGGAGAATCAGCCCGGAGGCGCCGCGGACCGCTGTCTGGAATGCGCATTGGAGCCGCAGTGCCCCTACTCCGCTCCCCGCTTTTATCTGGACCGCATCCGCTCCGGCAACATCGGCGCGTATGTGGAATCGGTCGCAGGAGAAGCAACCGAGGAAAATGTTCTGCGCCAGCTCCGCAACGGGCCGTACGGACGCTGTGTATTCGCATGCGACAACGACGTCGCCGATCATCAGGTCGTCAATATTGAATTCGACAATGGAGCCACCGCGGTTTTCACCCTCGCCGGCTGTTCCAGATACGGAGACCGGCGGACTACCGTATTCGGCTCGCTCGGCGAACTGTACGGAGACGGCGAAACGCTTCGCTGTTATTCGTATCTGACCGGGAAAACGGAGGAAGTCGCAATCCCGCCCCCGGCGGTTCCCGACCATCACGGCGGCGGCGACTACAATCTCGTCCGCACGTTCATTGACGCCGTTCTGACCCGCAGCACTTCGGAAATCGTCACGGGACCGGAAATCTCGCTGGAAACCCATTATCTCGTCTTCGCGGCGGAAATTGCCCGGAAAACCTCCTCAATCGTAAAAATGAAAGAGTTTTTCCATCAAACAGGTGTTGAAAATCTGCTGAATCATAATAAATTACAGGAGTAATCATAAAACACCTAACATAAAAGGATGCAAGGATGGATTATTCACGCTATTTCAGGGATTATCCCGACAAGGACGGACGTTTCGGAGAGTACGGCGGTCGTCATGTCCCGCCCGAACTGGAAACCCCGTTCCGCGAAGTCGCGGACGCTTATCAGTCGATTTGCCATTCGGCGGAGTTCATCAACGAGCTCCGGCGGATCCGCCGCGAATTTCAGGGACGCCCCACTCCGGTGTATCACTGCAACCGTCTCTCCCGTCACCTCGGCAACTGCCAGATCTATTTGAAACGGGAAGACCTGAACCATACGGGAGCTCATAAACTCAATCACTGCATGGGCGAAGGGCTGCTGGCAAAGTTTCTCGGCAAGAAAAAACTGATCGCCGAAACCGGAGCCGGACAGCATGGCGTGGCGTTGGCAACCGCCGCCGCGTATTTCGGACTCGAATGCGAAATTCACATGGGACTCGTCGACATCGCCAAGCAGGCGCCGAACGTAACCCGCATGAAAATTCTCGGAGCAAAAGTGATTCCGGTCTCCCGTGGTCTCCAGACTCTGAAAGAAGCGGTCGATTCCGCGTTTGAATCCTATCTTGCGTCTTACAAAGATTCCATTTACTGCATCGGTTCCGCGCTTGGCCCGCATCCGTTCCCGCTGATGGTGCGCGACTTCCAGATGTGCGTCGGACTCGAAGCCCGCGATCAGTTCAGGGAAATGACCGGTATCCTGCCGGATGCGGTTTGCGCCTGTGTCGGCGGCGGCAGCAACTCGGCGGGCATGTTCTCCGCGTTTCTCGGCGATCCGGTGGACATCTACGGCGTGGAACCGCTCGGCCGCGGCCCCGGAAAAGGCGATCATGCCGCGACAATCTCATTCGGCAAAAAAGGAACTCTGCACGGATTCGACAGCTATGTGCTGGAAGATGAAAACGGCAATCCGGACCCGGTCTATTCGATTGCCAGCGGACTCGACTACCCCTCCGTCGGCCCCGAACACGCATTCTGGAAAGACCTCGGCAGGGTCAACTACGTCACCGCAAGCGATGAAGAAGCGATCGACGCGTTTTTCAAGCTCTCCCGCTATGAAGGCATCATTCCCGCGTTGGAATCCTCGCACGCAATCGCCTATGCAATGAAGCTGGCGAAAGAGATGCAGACCGGCGCAGTCCTTGTCTGCTGCAGCGGACGCGGCGATAAAGACGTGGATTACGTTGTCGAACACTACGGCTATGGAGAAAATTACCGGTTCCCGGAAAAATAATTCTCATTTTATCCCATCCCGCCGGATTTGCTGCGGGATGGGATTTTTCACCAGTTCAAACGTTTTTGTAATCAGCAAGGCGGACGATACGTCCGGTTCTCATAGACTCATCCGCGGCAAGCGCAACAAGAGCGCAGTCACACCCGTTCTGTACACCGGAAACGATTTTTCCTTTCCCGCTCAGCAGACTCTCAATGATCTCCATTGCCATAAAACGGTCCCCGCCGCCATGGCCGTCTCCGGCATACTTCAGTGTAACAGAATGGTCATCCGTATAACGTTTATACGTCAGACAGCCGGAAAAGCACTCGCAGACAATGGTCCCTTCCGTACAGGAAAGGTACATTCTGCGTTCCGGAATTGCATTCGCCAAGGTCAGTTGAAAACTCATCTTGATCCCACCCGGATACTGCATGATAACCGCGTGATTATCATAAATATCTTTTTCGGAAGTAAAAGGATTGATCCGTTTCTCTTCAGGAACCCACTTGGCGTAAATATCATGATCCAGCCGGTCCCAGAGCCCGCTGTATCCGGGAATGAAGTAATCCAAGCCGCCAAATCCGGCAACGGAATCCGGAACTCCTCCGGCGAACCAGTTCAGCAGATCAAGATCATGACTGCACTTTTCCAGCAGATAAGGACCGGACTCTTTGCGGAACCTGCGCCAGCCGTCGAGCGATGCCATGGAATTTCCCCCGCCGGACGATTCCCGGTTTTCCGAAGCGGCAATATTGATGATGTTTCCGAATGTTCCGCTGTCAAGCAGCTCCTTGACCTTCCGGTAAATCGGCGAATAGCGTAAAACGAATCCGGTGTAGACCGGTATTCCCGACTCCTTTTGCGCCTTGACGATCCGGGAACAGTCTGCAAAAGTCGTTGCCAGAGGCTTTTCGGAAAAAACCCGTTTTCCTGCATTGAGCGATGCCAGAATGCCGGAGCAGTGATAAGCATTCGGAGTAAAGATCATTACCAGATTCACATCCGGATCAAGGATCAGGGTTTCCGCACTGTCCGCAATCCGGAAATTTTCCTGCCAGCATTCGCGGGATTTCTTCAACTGCTCAGCCTCCGGGTCAAAAGCCGCCGCCACGGCAACACGCCCCTTGCCTTCCCGCAGAAAAGTCGATACAACACTTCGACCGCGTGCCCCGCAGCCGATCACCCCCAGCCGTATTTTGTCCATAATCTCCTCCTGGTTGATTGATTTAAGCCGGTACCGATACTATATTACCGGAAAGAAAAAACAAAATGACATTTTCAGGCATTTTTATGTTATTTTCATCCTCTCTTGAAGCAATCATGAATTCAGGGACCTTTCCCGAGAACGGGCGGCTGCATTCCCGTATATTGCCGGAAACGCCCCTTCTGAAACCGGAAAAGCTGATCGTATCCTTTCAAAACTACTCCGGAAGCCACACCCATGTACAGGCATTTCATCAACGCTGCGTACTGAAAGTTCATCTGAAAGGAAAAAGCATGGCGCATGTGGACGGAAACAGATTCTTACTTTCTCCTGGCAGCGGAATTCTGATCTTTCCTTTTCAGCTCCACTTTATTGGATCGGGCGGAGACCGGGAACAGTATCGGCTGCTGGTTGAATTTTCACTTTCTGTGGAAGACCTTGATGCAATCTCCCCCCTGAAAAATCACCCGTTTCAACTGGATGATGAAGACCTGTTTCTTCTGCAGCGGCTGGTGGACAAAGCCGACAAGCTGGATAGTGCCGGAACTTCTTACTGTTTTGCGGAATTTCTGACAAAGCGTTTGCAGAAAAACGGGACAGGGATCCTGTCTCCGGAATCTCCGGGCAATGACAAATTCAATCAGATATTCCATTACATACAGACTCATCTGGACCAGCCGCTCTCACTCAAAACGCTCTGTGAGCAGTTTCATTTATCGGAAAAATCTCTGCGGGGAATTTTCCGTAAAAATCTGGGTCCTTTTCCCTTGGGCGGACAGTTGCGCAGTCTGCGCCTGCACCGGGCGGCGGAATACCTGCTGTATACGGATCGGAGCATAGGAGAGATCAGCGCCCTGTGCGGTTATACGGACTCATTTGTATTCAGCCGTTCCTTTAAATCATTCTCCGGGTTATGTCCGCGAGCGTACCGGAAGCAGCATTTGCGGCCATAAATAAGAATACATCCCGGATGATATATTGAAATACGGAAGCCTTATGCCATCCTCCATTGAATCAAGAAGAGTGAGTCGCATCTCATTTCTGAATACCACGATTCCCGGAAACATGTTTTTCAGGAAACAGTGTATCTGCCTTAATTTCTTTAAAGGCAACACTCATACAAGAACATCTCTGCGTCATTGCTCCGGGCGACATTCTTATCAAAGGAAGAATATACTGTTATACTTGTAAACCCGATATCCTTCAAATACGGTTCTAATTCGCCGAGTTCATAAAGGTGTGTCTGAAAATCCATCAGCTCCTGCTGCAGCAGTTTATCGCCATCATACAATTCATACTTACCCGGAGAAAACTGTGTATGCGTTTGAGGTGCATAATAATTTTTTGTTTTCAGAACCAGGTCAAAACCTTGCCGGTTTTTCACCGAAACAGAAATTTTGTAATCGTCGTCATCAGCACATCTGTCCGCGACGGTATCAACGGCAAATACGAATCTCCCTTTGGGCGCCAACAGGTCTTTTAATTTTTTTAAAATACTTTTACATTGTTCTATATTTGTAAACAACGATACAGAACCGGAAGAGATAAAGATATAATCATATTTTTTATTTGATGAATACTCCAGAATATCGGCATGGATTATTTTTGCATCAGGAGCTTTTTGTTTTAACTTTTCTAACATTTCAATGGATGAATCCATTCCGTCAATATCAAAACCACGCTCCATAAACGGAACAAGAAACCGCCCGCTTCCGCACAGAGGCTCTAAAATTTTTTGTCCCTTTTCTGCATAAGAAAGATAGAAATCAAGTTCGTCCTGCGGAGCTTTTTCATGCAGAATTTCATATAATTCTGTACATAAACGACCATAATAGTTTTGTTTCTGTTCACTCATCTGCTTTATGCCTTTCCCTATTACGATACTATAAACCTCAATTTACCGATTGCAAGCCCCGCAGTAGACTTATCCGGCATCTGGAACAGCAAAAGAATGTCCCTTTCCGGAGTTGTAACAACTGGCATTATGCTGAAAGTTGCGGCAGACAGATTTGTCGGGTGCGGCATTACACGTTCCAGAAATTCAGGAAATTTACAATAAAAAATACTACACAGTCCTCTAGGGAAGTTGCTGTATGATTTATGTATGATATATTACTTCTGCTTTCACGAAACGGAAAGGCATTGAAAGACGGGAAAGCTTCAATACACGGCAATAGAGCAAAATGACATCGCAACGGGGACATTTATCGAAATCATGGATGAAAATCTCTTCCGACATAAAACAATGAATGAACAAAAGCTGCTCCGCTTCGGTTTCATAAGACGGGCTGATGATTATGTTTATGAAGCACCAATTATCAAAGGAACGTTTTTGATGACGGTGAAAGTTTCCGGAACAGGAAAAGTCAATACCAAAGTGGTGGATACCGCCACCGGTGATGAATATGTTCTTCATCTGGTATCCGGCGCCTGCGGGGAATTCATCGGAAAAATCCGGAAGGATTATGAAGATGTACTGAAAACCGTGGCGGAATGCTGTTTCGATACCGAGGTGTTTAAAAGTGAAAATGCAAAACGGATTATTCAGTATATTGGCGAAACCCGGCAAGACAGATTGGAATTTCTATGGGAAAAATTTCCGGACAATGCTATTTTTCGGCGCCGCGACAATGCAAAATGGTATGCAGCTCTGTTGACAGTTTCCCGCAGAAAACTGATACCGGATGCTCATGATGAATTGGTTGAAATTGTTGATCTTCGTCTGGCTCCGGAAAAAATTGCTGCAACAGTGGACGGCAAACGCTATTTTCCCGGCTGGCATATGAATAAAAGACACTGGATATCCATCATCCTTGACAGATCTGTTGCATGGGAAGAGATCCGTCTTCGCATTGAAGAAAGCTATCTCCTGGCGGAAAAATCCTGAAAAAAGCAGCGTGCCTCAGCATACGCAAGGATAAAAACGGGAAGGAAGTTTATGCAGCAGGTAACAATAAGAGATCCGAACAGAGGACTTGAAAAATTATTGATTCGTTCACATTATCTCATTAAGAAGACATGATTCAGAAATCGGAATTTGCAATCGGCAAACAATGGGATATTGTAAAACAAGAGCGGCATACCAATCGTTCCATAAAAAGTTGCCTAATCGGGAGGAGAGACGCAATGGGGCATAAAGGAAATGATAGATTAAGCAATATGGAGATTGGGATTTCCCTGTTATTGCTGATACTCCCTTTAATGTTTGTTTCTTTCATTTATTTTGCCAAAACAGGCAACTCTTGGCTCTATATTTTATGTTGTTACCCAATATTTCCGTTGTTGATATTGGCACGTTTTGATCAACGACGCCAGCAAATAAAAACTTCTTTTATGAGAGAAATAAATGGGAAGCAAGATATCGACTATGATTTTAATAAAACTTTCCCTTTACAAATGGTAATGAAATCCTGTATCTTTCCTGAAATAAACACCATATATTCGGATTCTCAGGCGACTCCCTTTGTTGCACAAAAGGGAAACGTATCATTTTCTCAAATCAATTGTGCAGTTGGTAGTAATACGACTGGAGTTAATCGATACCTTCGACTTGGTGCATTTATTTTTTTTAAGCTCAATGTAAAACTCTATTCACAATCTCAGACAATCATAATTCTTCCTCGGCGCTGGAAGTTTCAATTCGGACTAAAAAAAGCATTGTATTTTATGGGATATTGGTCGCCAGTACCGAAACCTGTGAAAATAGAGTATCTTAACCAGCAGTGGGTTTATACCCCCGATCCCTTAAATCAACTTTCGTCCTCCAATGAATTGGAATCTATTCTTTATTTAATAAAATGTTTTTTAGACGAATTAAAGTTGCATGGACTTGGAAATATATGTATTTCTATAAATTCTAATGCAATGCATGTGGCTATGCCCGTGAAACTAAAAATTTCTATATTCAATTCAAAAAAGAATATTCAAGAACTGAAGCAATATTTGTCACAGATAGATGCAGTTATTCAAGGATTGGGCAAAATAGAAATGCAGTTAAAACATCGTTAAGATATGGAGATTTGCAACATTTGGCAGAGTCCCCTGTTCACCATGAGGCTGATTTTGCGGAAGTGTGCGCTGCCAAGGTCCCGATGTGCAATCATCAACTAGGAAATAGTTGAGTTTCTATTTGTTTAGTGATTACGGGCTCATACTTATACTCATTAACAAAAGTCAATGGATACATGGGAATTTTGTTTGCAAGCAAAATATGCAAAAATTTTGATGAAACTATAACTTCAGGAGCGCGTTTATAATATATTTTATTTTCATCTTCAGCATATATTTTTGAAACAACATAAAAATCATACCCCATATTAAATTCAATATTGTCAATAATATAGCTTGTTTCGTATGGTGAAAACAGCACTCCGTGCGGACAAATGTTTTCTCCTTTTAATGTAGCGATATTTCCCTGAATATAATGCAACGCTGATGCTGAATAGAAGATTCTTGCGTCATGTTGATTTTCGCATTGTTCTTTAAATTCAAATCCGGTAATTCCATTGTCTTCAATAAGCTCTCGCCCTTTCGTTGAAACTATGATTCTTTGTTCAAAAACATCCGCTTTTAACAGGTTGATATCCTGTAATTTCTTCTTGATAATGATAGGACCATGTATTTCTCCTGAATATTGACAGTAGTAGGGGCATCTTTCTTTATAAACAATATTTACATCTACACTATTATTAAGTAGCCCAACAGATCTTGGACATGCATAATAATAGTCATAATCCTTTAACATCGCAACAGGAACTTCGATCTGAATAGTACGCTTGAAACCATGTTGAAGTACAAGATAATTTTCTAAATAGGCCAAGCTTTCCTTATCATTATAATTAATCATTAGTGCCCTCAAACCTTTATAAGTCCCTTTCTTTTTATATAGAAATCGATCTTGGATGGAGGCAGGAATCTTTGCACAAACAGCTTCATCGTTTGAGATACTGCCACCCCTTGGAGCTTCATATCTTACAGTTATTAACTTATTTTGTTGAGTAGGCATTTCTTATACTCCTTGTAAATTTATCGATCTTTGCCTGCAACCCTTCTTGTGTATTACACACAGAGAAGTTAGAAATGCTTAAACCTATGACCCCCGATAATGCACAACAATAGCATTTTTCATCAACTTTTCAACTTCATTATTG